>ERZ1039804.1212-NODE-1212-length-15220-cov-6.711968_pt1 | contig 15220 bp, 13 predicted proteins | sample MGYA00383089_ERZ1039804 | MGnify/ENA primary metagenome ERZ1039804 (study PRJEB29581, sample SAMEA5548359) | metagenome | biome: marine; feature: coastal; material: water | depth 1 m | study: Short-term variability in the microbial, nano- and picoplankton...
GTTTCAATCTCTTCGCCGCCGCGTCCAAAGATAAATGGATCGCCGCCTTTAAGGCGCACCACACGGTTGCCTTCGAGGGCATAATCTACCAGCTTCTGGTTGATATTATCCTGGGTTACCGGATGGTCACCGGCGGTTTTGCCCACATAGATCCGCGAGGCATCACGGCGCACAAGGTTGAGCACTTCCGGGGAGACCAGGCGATCATATAAAACAATATCTGCTTGCTGCATCAGGCGCAGGGCTTTAAAGGTCAGCAGGTCCGGATCACCGGGGCCGCCGCCAACCAGATAGACTTCACCGGTTTTAAATTCATCGGTGTTTTCGAGCTTATCGGTTAACAGGCGCTCGGCTTCGTCAAGATTATTGGCATAGGCTTGCTCAGCGATCGGACCGTAAAATACCTCTTCCCAAAAAGCTTTGCGGTCTGCGCCATTGGAGAACTTGGCTTTAACTCGTTCGCGAAAACTGCCGGCCAGGGCGCCGAGTTTGCTCATGCCTGCAGGCAGCAGAGCTTCAAATTTAGTACGCAACAGTCTTACCAGTACCGGCGCATCTCCACCGCTGGAAATAGCGATCTGGATAGGTGAGCGATCGACAATGGAGGGGAAGATAACGGTAGAGAATCCTGGGTCATCGACCACATTGGAAAGTATATTGGCACTCTGAGCGTGCTCTGAAACTAGGCGGTTGAGATCGCGATCATTGGTGGCGGCTATCACCATTACTATATTGGGGATATCGAGCATATATTGATGTTCATAGGCAGCGGTAATCAGATGTAGGCCATTACAGCCATGCTTCTTATCGGCGGCATCCATCTCTAACAGATCCGGGCAGAAGTCTTTGGCAACTATAGTGATAATGGCGCTGGCTTCTTGCACCAGGCGTACTTTGCGCAGGGCGATTTCGCCGCCGCCGACTACCAGAATATTGCGGCCTTTAAGGTTGTGGAATAGCGGGAGGTAGTCCATTTTTTCTCTTTGGTTTAATGTTTTTAACTTTTATAGATATGAGAGGTCTTCGGGAGATCCCTCGTCACTTTGCTCTGTCGGGATAACTAGATCCTTCTTCGCTTCGCTCTGTCAGGATGACATACTGGGTGTCTCTGACACCCAGTATGTCACTTAATAACCGTCAGCCCGTTCATTAGTGGCTGCAACACTTCAGGAACGGCAATCGAACCATCGGCTTGCTGATAATTCTCCATTACCGCCAGTAGTGTGCGCCCTACTGCCAGCCCTGAACCATTTAAGGTATGTAGCAACTCGGGTTTGCCATCGGCATTTCTAAAGCGGGCTTTCATGCGGCGCGCCTGGAAATCGGCAAAGTTACTGCAGGAAGATATCTCGCGATACTTTTCCTGTGATGGCAACCAGACTTCAATATCATAGGTTTTAGCCGCAGAGAAACCCAAGTCGCCACCGCAGAGAATAACTGTTCTGTAGGGAAGCTCGAGCTTTTGCAAGATAGCTTCTGCATGACCGACCAGACCTTCGAGTGCATCCCAGGATTCGTCGGGATGGACAAACTGCACCATCTCAACTTTTTCAAACTGGTGCTGGCGAATCATACCTCTGGTATCACGACCATAGCTGCCCGCCTCACTTCTAAAACAGGGGGTATGTGAGACAAATTTGATCGGCAATGTATCGACAATTTCATTGCGGTAAATATTGGTAATCGGCACTTCTGCGGTGGGAATTAGGTAGAAATCGCGCTCGTCGTCGAGCTTAAACAGATCCTCTTCAAACTTGGGCAGCTGCCCGGTGCCATACAGGGAATCGCGGTTAACGATATAGGGGACATAGACTTCTTCGTAACCGTGCTCGTGAATATGGGTGTTGAGCATAAACTGGGTCAGCGCCCGGTGCATGCTGGCAAGGCCACCGCGCATTTTTGAGAAACGCGAGCCGGTAATTTTGGAGGCGGTATCAAAGTCTAGGCCATTGAGGGCATCGCCCAGATCCACATGGTCTTTTACCTCAAAATCAAAAGTCTTTGGCTCACCCCAACGACGTATTTCAACATTGTCGTCTTCATCGTTGCCGGCAGGAACAGAGCTGTGGGGAATATTGGGAATGCCCTGCAACATCTCATCGAGGGTGCCCTGCACTTCTGCCAGGTTGGCATCAGCCTGAGCACTGTCATTTTTTATCTGCTCGCCTTTAGCCTTAAGAGGTTCAATATCCTCACCTTTGGCCTTGGCTTCGCCGATCAGTTTACCCATGGACTTGGCATAGGCGTTGCGCTCCTGCTGCAGGCTTTCAGCCGCTAGCTGAAGTTCCTTGCGCTGGGCTTCAAGGGCGAGAAAAGCCTGAGTATCAAGATCGTAGCCCTTGATTTTAAGGCTATCGGCAACGGCGTTTAAATCCGAACGTAACAGCTTCGGGTCGAGCATGGTGGTTTCCTTAAACTATTTTTGAATACAAATTTATACTAAACGGGCAAGCCAGATTGAGCAGCTAATGGCAACAAGGCAGAGAACAACAGTTGCCAGCACATAAACCAGCGCCAGAAAAAGGTGGCCATTTTGCCACAAACCAAGGGCATCAAGCGAGAATGTTGAGAAGGTTGTAAAGGCGCCCAGAAAGCCAATCATTAACAGCCCGCGCATCTCTGCCGGCAAGGCGGCTCTTTCAACGATAAAAACAAACAATATGCCCATCACAAAGCTTCCCAGCACATTGACCGATAAGGTCGCATAGGGGAATTTATGGCTCGTAGCATTAAATATCCAGGTGCTTACAGCGTAACGAGCCATAGCCCCAAATGCGCCGCCAACGGCAACAGCTAACCAGTGCATTATTGTTTATCCTCTCTGTTGCTTTTATCGAGTGAACGCAGATAGTCGAGTTTTTCGGCTATCTTTTTTTCCAGCCCGCGGTCAGTTGGAAAATAGTATTGTTTATCAGCCAGTTCATCGGGAAGATAGGTTTCACCCGCGGCATAGGCGCCCTCTTCATTGTGGGCATATCTGTAGTCTTTACCGTAATCCAGCTCTTTCATCAGTCCGGTAGGCGCATTGCGCAGATGCGTGGGCACTTCGTAACTGGGTAGCGAGCGCACATCGGCCATGGTCTGGTTAAACGCACTGTAGACGGCATTGCTCTTTGCCGCGACGGCAAGATAAACCACGGCCTGTGCTAGGGCCAGCTCACCTTCAGGACTGCCTAGGCGCTCCTGGACATCCCAGGCCTTTATGCAGATATCCAGGGCACGAAGATCGGCATTGCCAATATCCTCACTGGCTATACGCACCAGCCGTCGCGCTATATAGATAGGATCACAGCCACCGTCCAACATACGGCAGAGCCAGTAGAGAGCAGCATCAGGTGAAGAGCCACGCACGGATTTATGCAGTGCAGAAATCTGGTCGTAAAAATATTCGCCGCCCTTATCAAAGCGCCGGGTATCTCCGACTAGTACCTGCTCGAGCACCTGCTTATCGATAACCGATCGATCGCCCTGCTCGGTTGCCAGATCATTGGCGATCTCCAGCAGGTTGAGAGCACGGCGAGCATCGCCATCGGAGGCGGCTGCCAGCAGTTCCAGCGCCTGGTCATCGAGCTTTAATTGACGCTCACCCAGACCGCTATCCTGATCGGCCAGTGCCTGTTGAATAACGGTTTTAATCTGCGACTCTTGCAGGCTTTTAAGCACATAGACGCGGCAGCGTGACAGGAGTGCATTGTTTAATTCAAAAGAAGGATTTTCAGTTGTGGCACCGATAAACACGACAGTGCCATCCTCGACAAAGGGCAAAAAGGCATCCTGCTGTGACTTGTTAAAACGATGCACTTCATCGACAAAAAGGATAGTCTTTCGACCGCGCAGATCGCGCTGTTCTGTAGCCTTGGCTATGGCCGCTCGAATCTCTTTAACGCCTGATAAAACCGCCGAGATACTTTCAAATTGGGCATCAGCAGAGGCGGCAATAATCTTTGCCAGAGTGGTTTTACCAACGCCCGGCGGCCCCCAAAAAATCATTGAGTGCAGTGCGCCACTATCTATGGCCTCGCGCAGGGGTTTGCCGGGGCCAATAAGATGTTCCTGCCCGTAAAACTCATTGAGGGTTCCCGGCCGCATACGCGCAGCCAGTGGACGGTAGACTTCCTGGGCAAACAGATCAGTTGGCATTCTTGGTTACATTGCCCTGCAAATTGTTAATAACATCGATATCGGCAGGTACATCAAATATAAATCGATCTGCTCTGATAACAGGATTGAGCTGCAGCGCTGTAAATTTAATTGTGGTGGTCTGCTCAAGGGTGTCAGTTAAAGAGATCGACAGAGGTTGCTGATCAACAAACTGAATCTGCATGCGATTAAACAGACTGCCAGCGCGCTCGGGTGTAAGGGTAAAGAAACCGCTGGATTCCTCGCGAACAAAATAGGCCCTGTCGAGCTGATCCAGGTCACCGGAAAAAAGCACTGCAGGTGTCGCCGCTAAATCCTGATTAAAGGGCTGGATAATGACCTGCTCCAGATCCGGATCGTAAATCCATAAAGTACTGCCATCGGAGATAATCTGCTGTTCCATAGGCTGGATAACATGCCAGCGCATTTTTGCCGGCTGTGCGACCTCAAACAGACCCTCCGAGGCTTCCAATTTAAAGCCTTCGCTATCGGTTATCTGCTGGGTGAATTCTGCCCTGAGGCTGGTAATAGGTTGCAGAAGATCGCGCAGCGCCTGAATATCTTCGGGGTTGCCGCCTGCCTGTAGCTGAGTCGAGCCAATAAGCGCTAAAACCAGAAACATTCGCTGTATAAGGGCCATTATTGCGATCCTGTTGTGGTTAAACACGCCCTGCCTATTCTCTACCGCCAGGTGCCAGTATCTCACGACTGCCATTACTGCTCATTGGGCTGACCACACCGCTGGCTTCCATCTGTTCAATAAGACGGGCTGCGCGATTGTAGCCGACGCGCAGTTTGCGCTGCACTGATGAGATAGAGGCTTTGCGGCTTTCCAGCACAAAGGCTACTGCTTCATCATAGAGTGGGTCTGATTCACTGCCCTCTTCGCCACCGCCCTCTTCACTGCCGCTATAACCGGGGACAGGAATGCCGGAGACCGCAGCTTCATCGGTAATCTCGGAGAGGTAGTTGGGTTCACCGCGGCGCTTCCAGTCGGCAACCACTTTATGCACTTCATGGTCATCGACAAAGGCGCCGTGAACGCGCTCCGGAACACTGGTTCCCGGTGGCAGATAAAGCATATCGCCATTACCCAGTAACTGCTCTGCACCGCCCTGATCGAGAATGGTTCGCGAGTCAATTTTAGACGAGACCTGGAAGGCAATTCGAGTTGGAACGTTGGCTTTAATCAGGCCGGTAATAACATCCACCGAGGGACGCTGGGTGGCAAGAACCAAATGGATACCTGCGGCACGGGCTTTTTGCGCAATACGGGCAATCAGTTGTTCCACTTTCTTGCCAACAATCATCATCATATCGGCAAATTCATCGATCACTACGACTATATAGGGCAGTGTTTCCAGAGTCGGCGCTTCCGGTGGCTCTTCATTGCCATCCCAGCCCATTTCTGCGGGATCAAAGGTCCACAGCGGGTCTGTGATCGGGTTGCCGGCTTTAATCGCATCTTCAATCTTGCGGTTGTAACCGGCCAAATTACGCACTCCGAGCGCGGCCATCAGCTTATAGCGTCGCTCCATCTCGCCGACACACCAGCGCAGACCACTAGCGGCATCTTTCATATCGGTAATCACTGGCGTCAACAGATGGGGTATACCATCGTAGACCGACAGCTCGAGCATCTTTGGATCGATAAGAATTAATTTAACTTCTTCCGGTGAGGCTTTAAACAGTAGGCTTAACAGCATGGTGTTAATACCGACTGACTTACCGGAACCGGTGGTACCAGCTACTAGTAAGTGCGGCATACGTCCTAGGTCGGCAACCACAGGAGAACCGGCAATATCATGGCCCAGGGCCAATGTGACCGGTGAGCTGGAGCGATCGTAGGCTTCCGATGAGAGGATTTCGCTGAGGCGAACCATCTGGCGTTTTTCATTGGGAATTTCAATGCCGACAACAGATTTGCCGGGAATCACTTCAACTACGCGAACGCTGATAACCGCCATAGAGCGGGCCAAATCTTTGGCAAGGCCGCTGATACGACTGACCTTAATGCCGGCGGCGGGCTGGATTTCAAAGCGTGTCACCACTGGGCCGGGCAGCACTTCGACAACTTCAGCTTTAATACCGAAATCCAGCAGCTTGTGTTCCAGCAGCCGCGACAGATGCTCAAGAGAGTCTGCAGAATAGCCATTACCACTATTATCATCCGCTGGATCGAGCAGATTAATCTGCGGCAGCGTCCCCACTACAGCACTGTCCTCAAAGAGGGTCTGCTGCTTCTCGCGTTCGATACGTTTGCTGACCACTGGTTTTGGCTTGGGTGTCTGGATAGTCGGTGGCACGCGAAGCTTTTGCTTTTTGGTCTCTATTTCAACTTTGACCTGGCGCTCCATCGATGCTTCGCGGGACTTGGCCTTCTCCACACGAGCCAGCTGCCACTCGGTCAGTTTACTGCGGGCCATATCGTAGAAATTAATCGCCGCAATACCCAGCCGATCGATTAAGGCAATCCATGAGATATCGACAAACACTGTAAGACCAAACAGAAACAGCGACAACAGGATCATGGTGCTGCCGACATAGCTAAATACAGCTATTGTGGCATCGCCGATCTTATTGCCGAGAATACCGCCAACACCAAAGGGATAACTATTGTGAACTTCAGCATACTGAATGTTGGCCAGGGATGTTGCACTGATCATTACCAACAAAAAGCCGATAACACGCAGGGTAAAAGTAACAGAGTCAAAGGGCTCGGCTTCGCGAAGAATATAGTTTTTTAATATTTGGATAGCCCGAACAGCAAGCAGTGCCGGGAAAAGGTAGGCCATAACGCCAAACAGTGCGTAAAAGATATCAGCAACCCAGGCACCGGCGAGTCCGACTGCATTGCTTACCTCTGTTCTGGTTCCTGTATGGGACCAGCCTGGATCGTCCGGTGAATAGCTGAGCAGTGCCAGAAGCAGTATTGAGCAGAGAGCAATCCAGCCGATTAATGCGCCCTCAGCTAACAAACGTTTGCTGCGGCTTTCATTGCTGGCTTGATCTGTGGGTGCAGAGCTGCGCTGCTTTTTTTTATCTGTGCTCAACGGGTCTATCCCTGTTAATTTTTAAGCCTCAATTGTAGCCGGTTCACAATTAAAAGCTATATTTGAGCCGCGCATTTAGGCAGGTTCGGCAACTTTTGTACATGATTGTTTAAAAAGCTATTTGTGCTTATCGTACTATTGATTATGATAGCGCCCTATTTGTCATCTGTGACTAAACAACTACCAAATTTGGAGAGAATCCTTGTCTACCGAAGAGACTAATACACAACATTATCCGTTGATTATCCTAGGTTCCGGTCCTGCCGGGTGGACCGCCGCAGTCTACGCTGCCAGAGCCAACCTAAGCCCGGTTGTTATAACTGGTATGCAGCAAGGTGGCCAGCTGACCACCACCACTGATGTGGATAACTGGCCTGGAGATCCCGACGGCGTTCAGGGTCCAGACCTTATGATTCGCATGCAGAAACATGCAGAACGCTTTGATACTAAAACAATTTTTGATCATATTGATGAAGTTCAACTTGATCAGCGCCCGTTCAAATTAAAAGGTTCCAGCAGCTATAGCTGTGATGCTTTGATTATTGCTACCGGTGCTTCGGCACAGTACCTGGGTCTGCCCTCTGAAGAGGCGTTTATGGGTAAAGGTGTCAGTGCCTGTGCTACCTGTGATGGCTTTTTTTATCGCAACCAGAAAGTCGCGGTTCTCGGTGGCGGTAATACCGCTGTTGAAGAGGCTCTCTATCTATCCAATATTTGTAGTGAAGTGACCTTGATTCACCGCCGCGATGAACTGCGTGCTGAGAAAATGCTTCAGGATAAGCTGTTCGAGAAGCATAAGAACGGTAATATCAATATTGAATGGAGCCATAACCTGGATGAGGTTTTGGGCGATGATGCTGGTGTTACCGGTGTACGTCTAAAAAGCGCCAAAGATGATTCAACCAAAGAGCTGGATGTAACCGGTGTATTTATTGCCATTGGTCACAAACCCAATACCGATATATTTGCCGATAAACTTGATATGAAAGACGGCTATCTGAAAATAGCCGGTGGTATGGCCGGAAATGCAACTGAGACAAGCGTTAGCGGTGTATTTGCCGCCGGTGATGTGGCCGACCATGTCTACCGTCAGGCAGTGACATCCGCTGGTAGTGGCTGTATGGCCGCCCTCGACGCAGAGCGTTTCCTCGACAAATAAAAACTCGAGGCAAAGGGGATGCAAATTCCACTGCTTGATCTAGAGTATCCGCAGTTTCCGGATACTCGCAGCGCACTGGCAGATCCAGATGGACTTCTGGCTGTCGGTGGCAATCTGTCTCCCTCTACCCTTTTGTCTGCCTACCGCCAGGGAATCTTTCCCTGGTATCAGGAAGAGGATCCTATTCTCTGGTGGAGTCCAGCCACCCGCTGTGTCCTAGCACCCTCTCAGTTCCACTGCTCAAAAAGTCTGCGCAAGACGCTGCGCCGCAATGACTACAGTGTGACCACTAATCGTGCCTTTAGCGAGGTTATTGCTGGCTGTAGTGATCCCAGAGACGGTGAAGATGGCACCTGGATTAGCGATCAGATGATCATAGCCTACACTGAACTGCATCATCAGGGATATGCGCAATCTATTGAAGTCTGGCGTGAGAAGACCTTGATAGGCGGTCTTTATGGCTTGGCTATTGGCAGTCTGTTTTGCGGTGAGTCGATGTTTAGCCGCAGTGCCGATGCCTCAAAAATAGCCCTGGCCCATCTCTGTCGTTGGGGTCTAGAGTCTGGCCTTGAACTTGTCGACTGTCAGTTGGTTAACCCGCATCTACTCAGTCTGGGTGCCGAACCGATGGACAGAGAAATCTTTTTAAATAGATTGCAGGCTGGACGCGATAAGGTCCTCAATTGGGGAGATTTTACGTCTTTGGAATCCCCACAAAACCTTACCTTTAATTGGTCAGCGGTAAATTTGTAAATCACCATTGAGTATCCGCCAGCAGTCAACTACCCTTAAAATCCAGTGTTTCTGTGAAGACTTAAAAGGTAGCTAGCGTTTAATGACCCGAGATATATCACCGGATATTGGCAGTGTAAAGCTCTGCTTAACCGAACCCCATGACTGTAGTTATCTGCAGGGTCGCCGCACGACGACAGCCTTTGTCGATCCAAGCCTAAGTATAGATACAGACCTCTACTCAAGAATGACCACTATGGGCTTTCGACGCAGTGGTCCCTATCTCTATGCACCTATGTGTGCTCAGTGCAGCGCCTGTGTGGCTACGCGGGTTCCAGTCGCCGACTTTCAGTGGAACCGCAGCCAGAAGCGCTGCTGGAATAAAAATGTCGATATTATGATTGACCAACTCGAGGCCATTAATCTCGGCGAGCACTTCCCGCTCTACGCCCGCTATATTAACGAGCGACACAGGGACGGCGATATGTACCCACCCTCGAGAAAGCAGTTCGAAGAGTTTCTTGGCAATCCCTGGCAGTCCACCCGCTTTCTGGAATTTAGGCTGGCCGACAAGCTTATTGGCTGCGCGGTTGTGGATATTATTAATAACGGACTGTCGGCGATCTACACCTACTTTGACCCAGACTACACAGATCGAAGCCTGGGCAATTTGGCGATTCTCTTCCAGATTGGTATGGCCCAGCGTCTCGGTCTTGAACACCTCTACCTGGGCTACTGGATTGCCGATTGTGCCAAGATGAAATACAAGACCAACTATCGCCCTTTGGAGTTATACCGGGAAAATAACTGGCAGTTGGCCGATTGACTTTGCTATGCGGGGCGTTTTAGGGCAAACTTGCCGCGCTTTTATGCACAGCACTGTTTTATACAGTCTCAACTTATTAAATATTCTTATCTGACAGGCACTAATTAAGCTTATGGCGAAAGAAGATCATATTGAATTTGAGGGAGAGGTAATCGATACCCTTCCAAACACCACCTTCCGTGTAAAACTGGAAAATGGCCACGTAATCATTGCTCATATCTCCGGCAAGATGCGCAAACACTATATCCGAATTCTTACGGGTGACAAGGTTAAGGTTGAGATGACTCCCTATGACCTGACTAAAGGCCGTATTACCTTTAGAGAGCGCTAGTATTCGCTCGTAGCTAGTTTTAAGAAAAACACAGAGCACAAAAAAAACCGCTTCAAGTAACCCCTGATCATAGGGAGACACTTTCGGCGGTTTGTTTTTTTGCCTCAGAGTATTAGGAGCTGCTTACCAATTCCCCTTCAGTGCGCACAATCAGCTCACCCTCTTCTACGCTGACATAAGCTGTGCCCCCCTTCTCTGAAAGACTGCCGAACAATACTTCTTCAGCCAGTGGTTTCTTAATCTTCTCTTGCAACAGACGCTCCATAGGGCGTGCACCCATTTTCACATCATAGCCATTTTCAGCCAGCCACTGACGGGCTGTATCATCGATCTCAAGAAAGACCTTTTTGCTATCCAACTGTGCCTGCAATTGCACCAGGAATTTATCTACCACAGTGGTGATAACATCCATGCTCAACTCACCAAACTGCACAATACTATCCAGGCGGTTGCGGAATTCAGGCGTAAACATCTTCTTGATCGCTTCCATACCGTCGGTGCGGTGATCCTGGGTTGCAAAGCCAATCGAAGAGCGGCTCATTAACTCGGCACCGGCATTGGTGGTCATAATCAAGATTACATTGCGGAAATCCGCCTTGCGACCGTTATTGTCGGTTAGGGTACCGTGATCCATAACCTGTAGCAGCAGGTTAAATACATCCGGATGGGCCTTCTCCACCTCATCGAGCAGGATCACCGAATGGGGATGCTTGGTCACCGCATCGGTTAACAGGCCGCCCTGATCGTAGCCAACGTAACCTGGAGGCGCACCAATCAGGCGCGAGACAGTGTGGCGTTCCATATACTCGGACATATCAAAACGTATTAGCTCAATTCCAAGAATATTCGACAGCTGTCGGCTAACTTCGGTTTTACCCACACCGGTTGGCCCGGCAAACAGGAAGCTACCTATAGGTTTGGTGCCTTCGCGGAGACCGGCACGGGCCATCTTGATAGATGTGGAAAGTGCATCGATAGCCGGGTCCTGGCCGAAAACAACCATCTTTAATTTTTCAGCAAGACCCTTGAGCTGCTCTTTATCAGAGCTGGATACACTCTTTTCGGGGATACGCGCAATCTTTGAGATCACCAGTTCAATATCACTGACACCAATCGATTTCTTGCGCTTTGAGGCAGGCTGCAGTCGCTGGTAGGCGCCGGCTTCATCGATTACATCAATCGCCTTATCGGGCAAAAAGCGATCGTTGATATGCTTGGCAGACAACTCCGCGGCAACCTTTAGCGCCGGGTTGGTGAACTTGAGATCATGGTGTTCTTCAAAGCGCGACTTTAAGCCCTTGAGAATCTTATAGGTTTCATCAATAGACGGCTCAGTCACATCAATCTTCTGGAAGCGACGCGACAGTGCCTGATCCTTTTCAAAGATACCGCGGTATTCTTGATAGGTAGTTGAGCCAAAGCAGCGCAGCTTGCCTGAAGACAGCAGCGGCTTGAGTAAGTTGGAGGCATCCATAACACCACCGGAAGCTGCCCCTGCCCCGATTATAGTGTGAATTTCATCGATAAACAGAATCGACTTATCGCGCTTGCCAAGCTCGGCGATAATACCCTTAAGACGCTTTTCAAAGTCACCTCGATACTTGGTACCGGCCAACAGGCCACCCATATCCAGTGAATACACTGTACTGCCCAGCATGGGCTCAGGGACATTGCCCTCGACAATTAATTTTGCCAGGCCTTCGGCAATAGCTGTTTTACCTACACCGGATTCACCCACCAACAGAGGATTGTTTTTACGTCGACGAACCAGGATCTGGCTAACACGCTCTACTTCCGCAGCGCGACCTACCAATGGATCAGTTTGTCCTTGCAAGGCCATCTCATTGAGGTTGGTCGAGAATTGACTAAGTAGACTCTCTTCCTGTGAATCGCTAGAAGAGGCACTATCATTGTTGGCAGTATCCTCTTCGCTGCTGTGCTCCGGTTGATCCACATACTTGGAAATACCGTGGGATATATAGTTGACCACATCGATGCGCGCGACATTCTGCAGGCGCAAAAAGTAAACCGCCTGGCTCTCCTGCTCACTAAAAATGGCGACAATCACATTGGCGCCGACTACTTCGCTGTGATTGGCAGAGTTAACCTGGAAAACCGCACGCTGCAAGACGCGCTGGAAACCGTGAGTGGGCTGGGTCTCCTGCTCGAGCTGTGCGTCGGATATGGTCGGCGTTGTCGAATCGACAAACTCCAGCAGATCCTGCCTGAGGACGCTGATATCGGCACCACAGGCCTTGAGGACGCTGGAAGCCGAGGCATCATCTAACAGGGCTAATAGAAGGTGTTCAACAGTCATAAACTCGTGACGTTTTTCACGGGCACTTTTGAACGCGAGATTGAGGGTGACTTCGAGTTCTCTACTAAGCATGATTAATTACTCTTCTTCATCGTTACAGGGTTCAATTTCACATAAAAGCGGATGCTGGTGGTCCCTCGAATACTGATTTACGATGCCCGCTTTTGTCTCTGCTACATCTTGAGTATAGATGCCACAGACACCCTTTCCCTCGGTATGAATACTTAACATTATGCGCGTGGCATTCTCGCGCGTCTGACCAAAAAAAAGTTCTAACAACTCAACAACAAACTCCATTGGGGTGAAGTCATCGTTTAACAGCACCACTTTGTATAGTGAAGGCTTCTTTAATTTTGGCCTTTGCTCTTCGACCACTGCATTGCTGTCATGTTGCCAGCCAGGTAGGTTTTTTTCGTCACTCATTAATATTTTGCCAAGTAGGTTACATATAAATTACGAACCCTATCTTACAACAGATCATTGTAGATGGCGGATGACAGGCATAAAAAAACCCGATCCTTAGACCGGGTTTTTAACTATTGTTGCTGTGCAAATTTGAGGATTACATATTCTCAATCATTGCATCGCCAAACTGCGAACAGGACAGCAGTGTGGCATCAGGCATCAGGCGCTCAAAGTCATAGGTCACCTTCTTTTCAGAGATAGCGCCTTCAATACCTTTGATCACCAGGTCAGCGGCTTCGCCCCAACCCAGGTGACGCAACATCATCTCGGCTGAAAGAATTAATGAACCTGGGTTTACCTTGTCCTGGCCTGCATACTTAGGTGCTGTACCGTGAGTCGCTTCAAAGATAGCCACATCGTCAGAGAGGTTGGCACCGGGTGCAATACCAATACCGCCAACCTGGGCTGCCAGTGCATCGGAGATGTAGTCGCCATTCAGGTTCAGGGTTGCCAGAACGCTGTACTCATCTGGGCGCAGAATAATCTGCTGCAACATCGCATCGGCAATAACATCTTTAACAACAATATCTTCGCCAGTGTTTGGGTTCTTGATTACGTGCCATGGACCGCCATCAAGTGGCTGTGCGCCGAACTGCTCAACAGCAACTTCATAGCCCCAGTCGCAGAAAGCACCTTCGGTAAACTTCATAATGTTGCCCTTGTGGACAAGTGTTACAGATGGCTTGTTCTGGTCGATAGCGTATTGAATTGCCTTGCTGACAAGACGCTTGGTGCCCTGCTCTGAAACCGGCTTAACACCGATACCACAGTTTTCATCGAAACGAATCTTGGCAACGCTCATCTCTTCCTGAAGGAACTTGATCACCTTGGTGGCTTCTTCAGTGCCGGCTTTCCACTCGATACCTGCATAGATATCTTCTGAGTTCTCACGGAAGATGCACATATCAACTTTGTTAGGCTCTTTAACAGGTGAAGGAACCCCTTCGAACCAGCGGACTGGACGCTGACATACAAACAGGTCGAGCTCTTGACGAAGTGCTACGTTGAGGGAACGGAAGCCGCCGCCTACAGGTGTCGTCAGTGGGCCTTTAATTGATACAGCGTAATCTTTAACCGCTTCAAGCGTTTCAGCGGGGAACCAGTCACCTTCGTAGATCTCTGCGGCTTTCTCGCCACAGTAGACTTCCATCCAGGAGATTTTCTTTTCACCGGCATAGGCTTTTTCGACTGCGGCATCGATCACCTTGATCATTACAGGCGTAATATCTACACCAATACCATCACCTTCAATAAAAGGAACGATTGGCTGGTTTGGAACGTTAAGTGAAAAGTCTGAATTTACTGTAATTTTTTCACCAGATTGTGGAATCTGGATATGCTGGTATCCCATCATAGTCTCCGCGGGGTTGAAATGTTTATTTGGTTTGTAGAATTTTTTACAGGAACCATACATTTTAGCATTATATTCACCCTTTTTTGTAACTCTGTTTCATTTACAATGGCAAAAAGCTGAGATTATTCGTGTCAAAACTGGTTTTATTCAACAAACCCTTCAATGTTCTCTGTCAATTTACTGATGAGAACGGCAGAAAGACCCTGTCTGACTATATTGATATCAAAGCTGTCTATGCTGCCGGTCGCCTCGATTACGACTCGGAGGGACTTCTATTATTGACTGATGATGGTCAGCTGCAGGCCCAGATCAGCAGCCCCAAATACAAGCTGAACAAAACCTATTGGGTGCAAGTCGAGGGCCGGGCAACTGAGGCCGACTGTGAGAAGCTGCTTGCCGGGGTCAAGCTTAAAGACGGTATGGCCAGGGCGATTAGCTGTCGCCCTATTGATGAGCCGAAACTTTGGCCGCGGGTTCCACCTATACGTCAGCGCCAAACGGTTAGTGATAGCTGGATGGAAATTGTTATTAATGAAGGGCGCAATCGCCAGGTACGTCGAATGACTGCGGCAGTTGGACTGCCTACCCTGCGCCTAGTTAGAGCGGCAATAGGCAACTGGAATTTGGAAAATCTTGAGCTGGGTAAATATCGCGCTGAAACTGTGCATATGCCAGCGACCAAGCCTGTAGTTAAGCGCTCGAAAGCTGCAAACTCAAGAAACCGATCAAATGCTAAAAAAACACCCAGACGAAGGACCTGACCTTGCCCGATAAAATTCACTTAACAGTTGCCACTGTTGTCGAAAAAGATGGCCAGTTCCTAATGGTCAAAGAGACCAAGGG
>ERZ1039804.1234-NODE-1234-length-15095-cov-4.379189_pt1 | contig 15095 bp, 1 predicted proteins | sample MGYA00383089_ERZ1039804 | MGnify/ENA primary metagenome ERZ1039804 (study PRJEB29581, sample SAMEA5548359) | metagenome | biome: marine; feature: coastal; material: water | depth 1 m | study: Short-term variability in the microbial, nano- and picoplankton...
ATTGGGCCATTAGCAAAGAGTACAGAGACGATATCGGTTATGTCAACAGCAAAAAAGTTGAAGTAGTATTTTTTGACGAAGATGACGATGGTATAGTTGATAATCCTCAAATTTTTGACGATATCGTTTCACCGGATACAGTTCCTACTTTAGAAAAATATGTGTTTACAAAAAAGTATACAGAGTTTGATACTGAGTATTATAGATATATTTCTCAAAGCAGTGAAAATATTATAGTTGTAAATTCTTATAGAAGTATTAATGCTTCTACTGTAGGAAATCCAGTTTACTATGTTGTTGAAACTGATAGCTTTTGGAAAGTTACTACAGCAACAAGAACTATAGCACAAGTATTTGACTATAAATCATTTGTTGGCAGAGATAATTTAAAATTCCAGTATATTCATGCTTCGGACGAAAATGCAAGAATTGATCCTGCAAGTAGCAATATTATGGATACTTATATACTTACAAGACAATATGATTCTCAATTTAGACAGTTTCTTAAAGGTGAAATAACTAACATGCCTTATCCTGCAAGTAGCGATCAGTTGTATAGAAGTTATGGTAAAGAAATAAACAAAATCAAAAGTATTAGTGATGAAGTAATTTTTCATCCTGTACAATATAAAGTATTGTTTGGAACATCAGCGGAGACAAATTTGCAAGCAACATTTAAAGTTGTAAAGAATAAGAATCGTGTAGTAAATGATAACGATGTTAAAGGTAAAGTAATTGATGCAATCAATGAATTCTTTAGTTTAGAAAATTGGGACTTTGGTGAAACTTTCTATTGGAGCGAACTTAGCGCATATATTGTAAAACAATTATCTCCAGATTTAGTAAGTATTGTACTTGTACCAGTAAGTGGACAAAGTAGCTTTGGTAGTTTATTTGAAGTAAAGTCTGAAAGTAATGAAATCTTAATAAGCGGCGCAACTGTTTCCAATGTAGAAATTATTACAGCAATCACTGCCGATAGATTAAAATCAGAAGGCAATATTATTACATCGGTTACTGCAACCGGCGAAGTTATTCAAAGTGCAGCAGAAACAGTAACAAGTACAACTAGTACAGTAGGAACTAGTACAGTAGGCAATAGCAACACCGGAGGAAGTAGTTACTAATGGCATACGATAAGGATCAACAGGATTTTCCATTACCGGCAGGTAAAGAACCTGAAAGAAAAGCAGAAAACTTTTTGCCAAAATACTTTAGAACTGATACAAATAAAAAGTTCTTACAATCAACAATTGATCAATTTATTAATGAAGGTGTTGTAGAAAAACTTAACAGTTTTGTAGGTAGACGAAGTGCAAGAGCACGTATTCCTGCTGATACATATCTTAACGATGTATCAGCTAATAGAGAAAATTATCAATTTGAGTCTACTGTTGTTTATAAAGACGAGTTAAACAATCTTGATTTCTTTGCAGATTACAATGATTATTTAGGTCAACTTACAAACTTCAAAGGAACAACTGCAAATCAACGAGTGTTAAACCAGCAAGAATCTTATAGCTGGAACCCGCATATTGATTGGGATAAATTTAGTAACTTTAGAGAATATTATTGGTTGCCAATGGGTCCTCAGCCTATTCCTGTAAAAGGACAAAGCAACAAAGTTGTAAGTACATATACAATTCGAACAGTTGATGATGCAGGTGCTGTAAGCTATGTGTTAAGTCCAGATGGCTTAACTAGAAATCCAACTTTAAATTTGTATAGAGGCCAGGCTGTTACATTTGAGATTGATTCTCCTGGGTTTCCTATTGCTTTGGCCAAATCAAGAGATTTTGACGATGCTGATCCTTTACTAGGAGTTGACCAGCAAAATAATAGCATCTTATATACAGACAATATTAAAAAGTACATTCTAAACGATATCGGCGAGTATGTTGAAACACAAGACGAATATATCGAAGAAGGTAGAATTATTTTTGAACCAGACGACAATACACCTAATGAATTATATTATATAAATCAAAGAAATATAAACATTAGCGGATTAGTAAATGTTTATCAAATTGAAGAAAACAGTAGTATTGATGTTTCTAAAGAAATAATTGGAAAAAGAAATTACAAAACAAGTGACGGTGTAGAATTATCAAATGGCATGAAACTATACTTCCTTGGCAATGCTACACCAGAATCATACAATAGTGGATATTATTACGTTGAAGGTGTTGGAGATAAGATTATACTTGTTTCTGAAAGTGATTTAGAAGTGCCGGCAGTATTTACAAATCTAGAACCTGTTCCTTTTGATAATGCAGAATATGGGTTTGATAGATTTCCTTTTGAAGATGCCGCTTCTTATCCAGCAAACAAAGATTATATTACAATTAATCGAGCAAGTGCAGACAGAAATCCTTGGAGTAGATACAATCGTTGGTTCCACAAAGATGTAATAGAAACAAGTGCTAGAGCTAGTAATCTAGATATAAATTTAAATCAAGAACAACGGGCAAAAAGGCCTATTATTGAATATAACGCAGGTATTAAATTATATCAACACGGACATAAAGCAAAACAAAATGTTAATATTGTAGACACTTATACAAAAGATGTCTTTAGTACAATTGAAGGATTAGAAGGTTATATAATTGACGGAGTAACATTAGCTGATGGTATGCGTGTGTTATTTACTGCTGATACTGACGATCTTGTTAAAGGAAAAATTTACAAAGTAAACTTTATTAACTTTGGAACTACAGCAACTAAGAAAAGACAAATTAGTTTAGTTGAAGAACCTGATGGATTACCTGCAAACGGTGAATGTATTCTTGCATTAGAAGGCACAGAAAATGCAGGACAAATGTATTATTATAATGATGATGTGTGGTTCAAAAGTCAAAAGAAAACAACAATTAATCAATCACCGTTATTTGATCTATTTGACAATGATATGATTAATTTTTCTGATACTATAAATTACACTGCTAGTAGTTTTGCTGGCAACAAATTATTTTCTTATGCATTAGGCGCTGGCGCAAATGATCCAGAATTAGGATTTCCGTTAAAATACAAAAACATTAATAATGTAGGCGATATAGTATTTGAATTCAATTTAGTTAAAGATCAGTTTACATATCAAAATAGTACACAAGACCAATTCACCAAAACTTCTGATACAGGTTACTTACAGATTTATAACAGATCATCAGATAGTTTTTCATACGAAAATGGTTGGACAAAAACTTCAAATAAACAAACAGTTAGAGAAGGTGTTGTACAAGTATTTGAGAATCAAACAAATAACTTTGATATTGATGTGTATACTGATACAACAAAAGATATTTTTGTAAAAGTTTATATCAACGGCGTTAGAAAACAAAAAACAGTTGACTGGAATTTAACTCAAGGTGCAAACAATAAAATTGTAACATTAGTAACACCTGCTAAACCGGGCGATTTAGTTGTTCTAAAAACTTATTCTAGTTCGTCAAAAAATGAAAAAGGGTATTATGAAATACCGCAAAACTTAGAAAGCAATCCTGCAAACTCTAATGTTACAGACTTTACTTTAGGCGAAGTAAATTCACATGTTGAAAGTATCATTGAAAATGACTCGTCTTTTGTTGGTGTATATCCAGGAACAAGTAATTTAAGAGATGTAGCATCTCCTACAAAATATGGTACAAGATTTATGCAGCATAGTGGTCCTGCTAATCTATCAATTTACCATATTACAGATAGAACTGCAAACGTAATAAAAAGTATTGAATTTGCAAGTAGAGAATATAGCAAATTTCAACAACAATTTATTAAAGAATCTGAACTTACAGGATTTCACGGTTCGGCAGAAAAGCATGTTGATTTAATCTTAACAAGATTGAATACAGATAAGAATACTGACTTTAGTTTCTTTGCAAGTGATATGCTAGGATATAAACCAAGTGTAACTACTTCTCATAAAATTGAATATGACGGCGAAGCTTTTTTTGCATTATCTACACCTTTTGATTTAAGTACATTAACCAACAAAGCAGTTAATGTTTACTTAAACAATGAACATCTTGTCTTTGGCACAGATTATATTTTTGAAAACGGTTTTGTAAAAGTTACTAGAAGTTTAGTCGAGGACGACGAAATTATAGTTGTTGAATACAATAATACAAATGGTAGTTATATTCCACCTACTCCAAGTAAATTAGGATTATTACCAAAGTTTGTACCGGTATTGTTTCCTTATGTAACTACTAATGGAACAACAGTTAATATGATACGTTGTCATGACGGTAGTTTAACAAAAGCATATGATGATTATAGAGATGAAATTATTCTTGAATTAGAATATAGAATTTATAATAACATTAAAACTTTATATAATGCTGATGTTCTTGATTATTATGATTTCTTTCCAGGGTATTCAAGAAACACAAATATATCAAAACAAGAAATTGATAATATATTATTAAAAGACTTTAGCAACTGGTTAGAAAAAGCAGGCAACCCAGATTACAGTGATGCAACTTTTTGGGACTCGTCAAATAGCTTTACATATAACTATAGTAATTCAACAGATATAAATGGCGTGCCGTTACAAGGTAGTTGGTATAATATATACCAAACTTATTTTGATACAACAAAGCCACATTTAACACCGTGGGCAATGCTAGGATATGATATAGCACCGACATGGTGGTATTCAGTATACGGTCCTGCTCCATACACTCGAAATAATACTATACTTTGGAATGACTTACGTGACGGTGTTATAAGAGAGCCGGGCAAGTCTGTTATTATAAACAAAAAACTAGCAAGACCAATACTTAACGATGTAATTCCAGTAAACGAATTTGGACAACTTATAAGTCCGCTTGAATGCGGATTAGCAATTAATTTTGTATTACTAGAAAGTAAACAAAGTTACGTATTCGGAGATCAAGCACCAGTTGAAAGAGCCTGGAGAGAAAGCAGCGAATATAATTTTGCGTTACTTAAAGCATGGGTGTTATTACAGCCTGCAAAACTATTAGGTGTTGGATTTGATATAAGCAGAATAGAAAGAGATATTGCTGGAAATATTGTATACTCTGCTACAGGAAAAAGAATTGCGTTACCAGATTTATTATATCCAAATGTAAATGGTGAAGATAATACAACACTTACAAGCGGCCTAGTAAATTATATTTCAAATTATGTAAGATTTACAAAAGCTGGAAAGTATGAAAGTTATCAAACCCAGTTAAGCGGCCTTAAAAATCAGTTAGGATTTAAATTAGGAGGCTTTGCAGATAAGTCAAAATTAAAGCTAGTATTAGATAGCAGAAGTCCTTTAAACAAAACAAGTGTTTTTGTTCCTGATGAAAACTATGATATATATCTAACTACAAGTAGTCCGCAAGATACTCCTGCTCTAAGTGGTATTATTATTGAAAAAGTTGTAAATGAAAAATATCTTATCAAAGGATATGATAAACAGAATCCTGTATTTACAATTAATCGAGCAATTCCTACACAATCAGATACTGCTATTACAGTAGGCGGTGTAAGCGAAACGTTCATTACCTGGAGTGAAGAGAAAACATATAGCATTGGATCTATAGTAGAATATAGTGGTGCATATTATAGAACAAAAACTACTCATGTAAGTGCATCTGACTTTGATACAACTAAATTTACAAAACTAGCAGAATTGCCAATAGTTGGCGGAGAAACAGCAGTGTTGCGTAAATCCTTTGAGGAAGAAACAACAAATATTCCATACGGAACATTATTTGATAGTGTGCAAGATGTAGCAGACTTTATGCTAGGATATGAATATTATTTAAATTCGCAAGGATTTGTTTTTGAAAGTGTTAATCAAGAAACAGCACAAGTAGAAGACATGAAACTTGTATTGCAAGAATACTTATTTTGGGTTACACAAAATTGGTCTACAGGTACAGTAATTGCAATAAGCCCAGTAGCAAGTGAAGTAAAGTTTAGTAGAGATTATTACAGTGTTGACGATCTTTATGATCCTTTCTATGAAACTAACATACTTACTGGTAATGGAACAGCATTAGGTCCAGAATTTAATAATATTTTCAGAGACAAAGATGTTGACTTTACTTTACGTCCAATAGAATCTAATTCGGGTGTTTATCTAATCAAACTACCCTTAGTACAAACTGAACATTTGGTTTTGATCGACAACGAAACTGTATTTAATGATACAATTTATGATCCTACTGCTGGCTTTAGACAAGACCGTATTAAAGTAGTTGGATATAGAACCGATGGCTGGACTGGTAATTTAAACATACCTGGGTTTGTATATGACAGAGCTGAGTGTAGAGTATGGACCCCGTTTACTGATTATGCAATTGGAGACTTGGTAAAGTACAAAGAGTTTTATTACAGTGCATTTGGTAAACACACAAGCGGTCAAATATTTGATAATAAAAATTGGAGAAGACTGGCCGAAAAGCCTACGTCACAAGTCTTGCCAAACTGGGATTATAAAGCAAATCAATTTGCTGATTTTTATGATTTAGATACAGATAACTTTGACACTGAGCAACAAAGACTTGCACAGCATTTAATTGGATATCAACCAAGAGAATACCTTGCTAACATTATTACCGATACTGTAAGCCAATACAAGTTCTATCAAGGATTTATACAAGAAAAAGGTACTGCAAACAGTTTAACAAAATTATTTGATCCGCTAAGTGCAGCTGATAAAGATAGTGTTGAATTCTATGAAGAATGGGCAATACGTTTAGGGCAGTACGGTAGCATTGATAACCTAAGAGAAATCGAATACAAATTAGACGAAAACAAGTACAAGCTCGAACCTCAAGTATTTGAACTAACAAATAGTATTAATCAATCTAGAGTTGATCTTGTAAATGAGATTCCTAAATCAACTGTTTACAAAAAACCAGCAAATTATGATCATACAATCGTTCCTGTACTAAATGATAATACAAATTATACTAGGAATGCAGGATATGTCAAAAATGATCAAGTATCTTATGTTATTACCAATTGGGAAAATATATTAGACATAAACATAGATTCGCTTAATGTTGGTGAAAATATTTGGGTAACACAAAACGAATTGAATACCTGGAGTGCTTATAAGTACGTTAGATCTGACATAGTTGTAGAGTCTTTTGCTGCTTCAACATTCTTAGGAATCGAGACAGTTGAAATTGTAGCTGATAGCTACATCAAAGATATTAAAGTTGATGATTTTGTTGGAGTTCTAGCACCTGGACTATCAGGGTTTGCACAGGTTATAGATGTAAACTTAAACAAATTACAACTTACTGGATTACCTACTCCGCAAGCAATTGATGTTGACGACAGTACTGACAATCCTTATGCTAATGCATCAATTACAAAATTTGTTAATAGACGTTACAGCGATACCGATGACATAGCTACCAACCTTACAAATATTGAAAAAGATAATGTAGATACAATATGGGTAGACAACAATGGCACAGGCAATTGGTCTGTTTATGAAAATAGATCTATATACAATTTAACTAGAGAGTTAGGCAGTCCTACTAGTGACCTAGGATTTGGAGAAAGTTTTGATCTAAATACTACAAATAATGTTCTAGCAATAGGCAATCCAAGAACAGAAAAATTACAAATATATTCTAGATTTGCTCAAAAATTTAACTTCAACGAAACACAAGATTTTGTAGCTTCGACTGATTATCACGATGCTATTTCAGACTATGGACATAGTGTTGCAGTATCTCCAGATGGAAATACAGTAGCAGTTGGAGCACCGTTAGCAAGCAATACAACTACTAGATTTAAAGGTCCGCTTGTAGCAGGCCAAGCCTATCTAGCCGGCGATATTGTTAGCGAAAGCGGTACGTTATGGAAAGCAAAAGTTGATATAACATCTTGGGAAGATGCACAAGGCGATAGCAGTACTATAACAAGCAACGATCAAGATTGGGAAGCTGTTTACTTTATCACAGCTGGAGAAGGAGCAGGCTCAACTTTAGCACAAGAAGGTACAGTTTACATTTACACAAAAGACCAAGTAAGTGGATCATTTAAAATTAGTTTTGTATTAACAAGTCCAGATCCAAAAGCAAATGCTAAATTTGGTTATGCTATTAAAATGGCACAAACTTCGTATAATAGTACAAAAATGTTTATTAGTGCACCTGGCGATGATACAGGAAAAATTTATTTCTTTGAAAAATTAAATGGGCTAGATGAACAGTGGAAATGGCTACGTGATAGAAATTACAAAGGCATTTATAGCGACACTGCAAAATATAATATTAATGACATTGTATTTTACAACAATGAATTATACCAAGCATTAACAAATATTGCACCCGGTGTTGCTGTACCAACTGATGATACAAAATGGATGGTTGCAGAACCAGTAGAACATACTGGGTATATTCCAAACAGGGGCCAAGAATTAGACGGCGAAGCAATTGATGTAAATAATATGTCAAATTTTGGTCTGTCTTTTGAAACTAATAAATTTGGCGATAAATTAGTAGCAGAATCATACACTAGTACTAATAACAAAATTGTAAATGTTTATAATGAAATCAACACTCGTTGGAGTTACATCCAACAAATTCAAGGAGCTGACGAAACTACTGAATTTGCAATGAGTTATGATATCAACGATGACGGTGATACAATTGCAATTAGTGCTCCACTTGCTGACGATAAAGGTATTGACAGCGGAAGCGTTTATGTGTATAATCAAAACATTACTAATTTATATGTACAATCACATGTCATTAATAGCCCGTTTGGCGAAAACAACGAAGCATTTGGTACAAGCGTAAAGTTTAGTGATAATAAACTTGCAGTTGTTGGCAAAAACACTGACATCAAAAACTTTACAACCTTTGATTTAATTGATGAAGATGATGTTACAGTTTTTGATAATAGTAATACAAAGTTTTCAACAACAATTATAGATTCAGGATCAATATTAGTTTACCAAAAAATTGGAGATAGATTTGTTTTTGCAGAAGATTTAGACTATAGAAGAAATCTAAATGGATACAGCCTAGACAACTTTAAATTTAATAACAACCAAGTTTTCTTGAGTATTCCAAACTATGCTCCTGTTGCAGAAGAACAGCCTGACCAAAACGGTACCTATATAGTAAGCGATTTGCAAGGTGTTATTGCAGAAATTTCAGCAGGCACAAACAAAGATACTTGGTTACCTATAGCAGCGCAAGTTGACAGACCAGACATTGAAAAAATAGAGCAAGTGTTCTTGTACAATATTGATACTCAAGATATTACTCAAAAATTAGATGTAATTGATCCAAGAATTGGAAAATTTGCAGGTCCAGCAGAGCAAGAAATTGCATTTAAAACACCGTACGATCCTGCAATCTACACAGAAACAGACGGACTACAAGATGTAAATGTTGACTTTGGAAACAACTGGACTGAAAAATATGTAGGACAAATTTGGTGGAACATCGATCGTGCAAGTTGGTACGATATCTACCAAGGTGATTTAAGTTATAGGACTGCAAACTTTAACAGCCTTATTCCAGGTTATGATATTCAGGTATGTGAATGGGTAGCAACAGATCTTACTCCAAGCCAATGGAGAGCACAATCTGGTACTGCTGAAGGATATGCTGCTGGAGTTAGCGGTACGCCTTTATACGAGAACACATATAGCGTAAGAAAAAAATACGATGCTGTAAAAAAACAATTTAAACTTCGCTATTTCTATTGGGTGCGTAATACAGAAATTGTTCCAAATATTGAATTTAGATCTATTAGCTCTCAGTCAATTGCACAGTTAATTGCTGATCCTGCATCAACAGGTTATCGTTTTGCAGTTCTGTTAGCAAATAATAAATTTGCATTGTATAATTGTAAAAGTTTAATCGAAGGAACAAATACAGTTATACAATTCCGTACAAAGAAGAGTCAAACAAATCAAGCAAATATTCACAGCGAGTATCAATTAATTTCGCAAGGACTTGACATTAGTATACCTAATGCAGATATTGAAAACAAATGGCATGATAGTTTAGTAGGCTATGATTCAATTGCAAATCCAGTTCCTGATAATCTGTTGCCAGAATCACAAAAATACGGTGTGTTAAATTTACCTAGACAAAGCATGTTTATTAATAGACTAGAAGCTGTAAAGCAGTTTGTAGATAGAGCAAATGTGGTAATGAAACAAAATCAAATAGTTGATAATTATGACATTAGTAAATTACTAGAAAAAGATAATGCTCCGTTAATTGGAACTGGAAAATACGATGTACAAGTTGATACAATTGATCTCCTCGAATTTGTAGGTGTTGCAAAAACAGATCCAGCAACAATTAGTTTGCAGATTGATAGTGGTACTATTACCGGTGTTACAATTACTAATTCTGGTAGAGGATACAAATCAGCACCAAGAATTGAAATCGAAGATGCTTACGGCGCAGGCGCAATTTTAAATACAACTATTGATAACTTAGGAAAAGTTACAAGTGTTGATATTCGTACAGGTGGAAAAAATTACACTCAAAATGCTATTGCAAAAATTAGAAAATTCAGTGCATTGGTCAATGTTGACACTACATTGGGTGGTATTTGGGCAATCTACGAATGGAACAAGACTACACAAAGTTGGGACAAAGTTGTAAATCAAAGTTTTGATACACCTAAGTATTGGAATTACACTGACTGGTATGCCGAAGGCTATAATATTAATACAGTAGTTGACTTTAGTATTGATCAAAGTTATGCTTTATATGCGCTCAATGATAATATTGGTGATATTGTTAAAATTAACAGCATTGGATCAGGCGGTTGGTTGTTATTGAAAAAAGTTGACAACGTTGACACTGAGGATTATACTGTAAATTATAATACAATTGGTAGACAAAACGGCACTATACAATTAAGCGATTTAATATTTAATTACAGTACCGAAACAACTGGATATGATGCAACAGTTTACGATGTAACATTCTATGATAGAGAACCGGTGCAAGAACTACGCAATATAATAAGTGCAATTAGGAATAACTTGTTTATAGGCGACTTGGCTGTAGAATACAACGAAATGTTTTTTGCTGCACTTAGATATGCACATTCAGAACAAAGCAATATTGATTGGGCATTCAAAACAAGTTTTGTTAGAGCAAAACACAACGTTGGTGAATTAATACAGAAAGTAACATATCAAAATGATAATCTTGAAAACTACCAAGATTATATTGAAGAAGTCAAACCATACAAAACAAGTATTAGAGAATACATTAGTGCTTACAGTAGAATAGAGCCTACACAGAGTTTAATTGCCGATTTTGATTTGCCTCCTAGTTATATTGGACAAAGTATCAAACCTAGTATTGCAAAATATGCAAATGAATCAATTACACAATTATATGATGATTATGCAGAGCAGCCTTATAAAAGTTGGGTTGACAACAATAAATTTGATGTTCTAAGCATTGACGTAGCCAACGGTGGTAGCGGATATTTAGAAACACCAGCTGTTACAGTAAGCGGTGATAATCCTCCAATTGCTAGAGCTTATCTTGCAAAAGGTAAAGTAAAGTCTATTGAAATTATTACATCAGGACAAAAATATTACAAAGCACCTACAGTTACTATTACTGGGCAAAGTACTACGCCTGCTAAAGCAGTAACAACAATTGGAAATGGCCTTGTACGTTCAACTCATATGGTTATGCGTTTTGATAGAACTAGTGGTAAACGATATATTGAAAATATCAATACTGTTCAAACATTTACAGGATCAGGCGCAAGAGAAAAATATAGCCTTATATGGCCAATGGATTTAAAAGTTGGTTCCTTTACAGTTAAAGTAGATGGACTCATTCAGTTAACTAGTGCATACACAGTTGGCAACGATGTAGATTTTTCAATTGGATACGAAAGATTTTTAGGATACATTGACTTTGTTGATGTTCCTGGCAATGGTGCAGTTATAGAAGTAACATATCAAAAGTCTTTGAATATGCTAAATGCCGCAGACAGAATATTTACAGCATATGCACCAACTGATGGAATGCCTGGTATAAATGAAAACAATTCACTTTCAAGTTTGATGAAGGGAGTTGAATACGAAGGTGTATTATACGATACATATTCTTTTGGTAACGAGCAAGGCTTTGGACAAGGCGGATTTAGTGACTTACCTTGGGATACATTTACAAATACTTTTGAAGACGAAGTTATTATATTAGACGGTAGCACAAACAGATTGCAATTAGCAGAACCGCTTGAGGATGGTGTAGTTTATAATGTTTACAAAAACAATATAAGAATTGACGATCCGCAATACGATGGTTCAACAGTTCCTACTAATCCAAATGCAATCATGCTTCCGATTACAGGCGATGGTGTAATTGATTATATTGATATTGATACTGACTTAGTTAATACAGCAGACGGCGATGTAATTATTGTAAGAAAAAGTTCAAGTGATGGTAGCTTTACTCCAGTTGGAAGTACATACGATACAAGTCTTGCTGGTGGACTACTTGATTATACAACTGCAACAGGTGTTGGCTCTGGTGAAATTATTATTGATGGTGATGAATTTAGATCACAAGCAAACAGCGGAGGTCCTGAAGAATTAGTGCCTGGGCATGTAGTTGATACGCTAGATATGAAAGTGTATCATAGAGCAACAGATGGCGTTGGCGTTATTAGTGTTGCAAATTATTGGACTGATGCAGAAACTTTTGTTTACGATTTGCCTGGACAAGCGGCAGACACTGATAGTATTATATTAATATTAGACGGTGAAATTCTTGATAGTTCTCTTTACAGTGTAGACTACGAAAACAATACTGTTAATTTTGATGATAGTACCAGTAGTATTGATGTAAATCTGTGTATTATTACAATTGGTGTTAACGGTGCAGATTTAATCGACTACAATACATTAGATTACGAAATTAACAAAAATAATATACTAACACTTGCTAATTTTGCTGATGCAAAAACAGTAGTTGTGTTCGAAAATGGAGTTATGCTACAAGCTGGTATCGACTATGAAGTTATTTCTAGTGGTGACGGAACTGATAGCACTGAAGGATTAACAACCGATAAAGCAGTAATACAATTACTCAAAGGCGAAAGCGACAAAATTGCTGCTGGAACTAAAATACAGTATATGGTTTATAATAATGCTATTAAATCTTATAGTCAAATTATTATTGATAAATCGTTTAACGCAGATAGTAGTTTAACAAATTATCATAAGTTTACTGGTAACATTCCTGTGCCATTTAATGACTTGCCTATTAGTCACAAGATATTAGTAAAATCAGGAGATCAAATATTAAGCCCTGGATACAGTGTAAGTTATACAACTACTAACAATAGAATTTACGATGTTGACGCTTATCAATTTGACGATGTGTCAAATGTTGATTCTGTTGATGTATTGGTATTTGTTGATAATAAGGTATTAGATAGAAAACTCTGGGCGTGGGATAACATTGATAGCAAAATTAGATTGTTAAGAAATGATGTTGCAACAGCAGGAAGTGAACTATCAGTGTATTTCTTAGACAAAGCAGATTATTATTTTGTTGATACAAAAATTACTTTTGCTGAAGAAGACAGCAGTGTGCAAACTGATTTGAGAGACTTTATTAGCGAAGGCGATATTGTAAGACTAAAGAGCAATGAAACTTCAAATGTTTACGAAGTTACTGCTGAAACAGTAGAAGCCAAGAGTTTGACTATTCAAAGTATCAATAAAGAATTACTTGCAGAGTATCAAAACAATGATGAGTTTATTGTAAGTGTTAATGAAGCAGATAGTACATACTTAGACATTTCTAATGTAGAATATATATTAAGTGATAATCTTACTATTGATAAAGAACAAATTCTTGCAATAGAAGTTATTCAATTCAGTAATCACGATATTAATAACTTTGAACGTTATACATTAGATGTTATCAAAACTACAAATATTGATTCTACATCGGATGAATATGTTAGACGTAATTTATTAAGCAAAGGTTTAATTCCACTTAGGGGAACTATTGCTGGTACAAACTATGCTTGGGTTATCAAGAACGGCTATGTGTTATCTCCTAATGTTGATTACATAGTTAACAAAGATTTAAATGCAGTACAACTTACAACACAACCAAATGACAATGACAGAATTGACATATTGCATTTTGCAAATACAGTTACAACGCCTGTGTTTGGTTATAGAATTTTCCGAGACATGCTAGGCAGGACTCACTATAAGCGTTTAAATCAAGCTAATAGCTATATAGTTGCAGCAGATACAAATTGGTACGATTATAGAATGGAACTAGAAAGTGTAGAAGGTATACAGATACCCGATCCTTTGAGAAACAGACCAGGCATTATTTGGATTGATGGCGAACGTATTGAATACTTTGGTATTAGCGGTAATTATATTACACAGCTAAGAAGAGGTACTCTTGGAACTGGCGTTAAAACAATACACGAAGCAGGTAGTGTTGCATACGGTCAAGGTTACAGTGAATCAATCAGATACGAAGATACTGTTGAGACTAATTTAACAATTGCTGATGGAACTTCACGAATTGTAGATGCAGAATTTACAGTTTCAAGTATCAACGATGTTGAAGTATTTGTTGGCGGACGTAAACTTCGCAAAAATGCAATAAGTGTGTTCAATCCAGATATTGATCAAGACTCGCCAGCAGGTGACGAAACAATAGCAGCAGAATTTACAATTGATAACGATGGATTTATAACCCTAGCAACTACTCCAGCAGATGGTGTACAAATCAAAGTTATCAAAAAAACAGGCAAAACTTGGACAGAACCAGGTATAGACATAGCACAGAGTGAAACAACAATCGCAAAATTCTTACGTGGAGCAACTATTGAGCTACCCCGATAAATACAGTATAAGGTATATAACATGACACAGATAAAAGATTTAAATGGAATACACGTTGAAGGTCACATAAAGATCTCCGATCCTTCTACTGGTGAAGTAATAGTAAACCAACGCAACGCAATTCATTATGAAAACATGAGTTTGGCACTTGCTGAAAGTTTAGCCAATCAAGGACAAGGTTTCATATACGAAATGAGCTTTGGCAACGGCGGCACAAGTGTTGACCCAACAG
>ERZ1039804.1236-NODE-1236-length-15076-cov-5.256574_pt1 | contig 15076 bp, 13 predicted proteins | sample MGYA00383089_ERZ1039804 | MGnify/ENA primary metagenome ERZ1039804 (study PRJEB29581, sample SAMEA5548359) | metagenome | biome: marine; feature: coastal; material: water | depth 1 m | study: Short-term variability in the microbial, nano- and picoplankton...
GTAGAATGATAGAGGTCTAAAGAAGAAGTCGTTTCCTTCTCTTTTCAAAAACTTTGCCTTGACAGTATATGCTTTTGTCTCTCCCGTAGTAAGATCGAAAACTGTATTGCTGTTTTGATAATTTGAACCAGTTGCTGTGCATCCCATTGTTTCTATAATAGGTGTTACGCCGTCACTTGTTGCATTGTGTATGTAGTTGCCTGACTGGTTTATCTGTAGATCAGGAATCTGAATGCTTTGTGTGATTACTTCTCCAACATCAATATCAATGTTGACGGCATCAAAGTTCAATATAACATCTCGCTTATTGAACTTAGTTATTGCGAGATGCTCAATAGCTATCGCAACATCGTTTTGATAATCAAGCCCAGGATTCAATATATTCAAGTCTGATATTGTTCCTATTTTTAGCGTAATAGGACTAAATGCATTCCCAATTTCTGTGTTGAGGTTTTCATTGTTTGGACCAGACATTCCGTAATCATCATTGTCTATGTTATTAGCCCCGCCCGGTTCACCGGCAGGTATGTCTAGTTTGATTTTTTGATAATCTTCAATAAGATCTGGAATAAGGGATACTGTTTCTACGTTAGTCAACGCTCCTATCTCAAACTCAGCACTACGGTTTATTGTACCGAATGACTGAAAGGCGATAGGTAACTTAACGTCTGTCTCTACTGCGACTTGACCAGGGTGCAAGTCGCCTCTAAACCTTTCGAGAGTAAAAGATGGAGAATCAACTTCCTGAGGATAACTAGTCGCTTCTCCAGAATTATCGTTTATTCTATTTGGATAGCCAGCGATATTAAATGCTTCAGGATATCTATATTTCAGCCTATTTAAGTGTAACGCTTGAAGTTCTTCGTCTGTTCTGCCTGCCCTAGGAACAAATCTCACAAACCTAGAAAACGAATCTGCAATCAGATATCCCTGATCACTGCCTTGCTGATGAGCAGAATAATCAATCGTGATGATATCTCCCTCTACTAGAGTCTGAGTTGCTCCGCCAGTTATACTATTCCATATACCAGATGTAGAAATTGTGTCACTACCTCTGTCCCAAACCATGTAGTCTTCACCGTCTTCTAAAAAAGTACTCTCTAGAGCAACTGGATTTTGTTTAGGTATTGAGACTGTCATCTGAGGATATATGTTCACTTTACTTAAAGCTAGAAATGCGCTTCGTAGTATGAGAGTCCATGATTCAGCTACACTATCTGCAACATCATCAGAACGAACCGAGTCTAAAAGAGAAGGACTATAAGTAGGAAAGTTGCCAGATAAATTTAAAACATTTATATATTCTTGGGCCATGTGTCTACTATTTGCACCTAGCGCAGTAGGATCTCCACTAGGAGAAACAGAAACACCTGGTGCACCACCGTAACCGAACACATCACCACCAACCCAGTGTCCATAAGATTCGTTATTAACGCCAGTGGGGACTTTGGGCCATCCGACTATAGCCTGATTAGGTAGAGATAGTGCCTTGTATTCCTTCAAGTATGTGTCAGACAAATAGCGAGGAGCCTCAAAGAAGCCAGGTAATACTTGACCATCATAGTGTTGTCTCTCTGCGGCATTCTTCATGCTCTGGATAAACACATTAGTGAGTACGCCTGCATCACTTCCTGCTGTTGGTACAGCTTGTCGATTCAAATAGTCTCGAACTGTCTCATAATCATCACTATACAAGAACAATAGGGGATGCGTGTACTCAATCACCTTTGCAGATCCAGTAATCGCATAAGGAGTCGCACCATCTTCATCAGATCCAAAATAGGTTAACTGCTTACCGTTAGCAATGATGACATCGCCACGTTGAATATCTAGAGTTGTTGTCCCACTAAGAACCATAACTTGGTTACTCACACCGATATCATTCTTTGCTGTTAGTGTTGTAGAACTTGGATCGATATAGCCAAATCCGCCATCAACAACACTGAAGTCTATAATACCAGTTGGTGTATCAGAAACTTCTAAAACTCTTCCACTTCCCTCTGCCCCACTAAGATTTGATACAAGCCTAACACTGTCACCAACGCTTTGATCAGGAAGTCTATTCTTGTTGGTGTCTACTATGATATTATCAATTGATCCGTGAATCAGTCTTCCTACGTTAGTAACAACATCTAGACCCGTTTCTTCGTCAGTCGTGATAACTAGTATTCCATCATCAGAATTAAAGGTACCCGATATGTTTGAAAGATATACGAGAGGAATTAATGCACCTGTAAAGTTTACAAAGATCACCTCATCAATAAATGCAGTAGCAAGAGAAACATCACCCTTGATTCTCTGACCCTTTTGAACAGCATAATCATCTACTTGATATATAGGCTTCATCTCAAGATATGCATCACCGCCCCAGATAGAGTCAGAAGGTCTTAATATAGAAGTGCTAGGATAGAATACTTCAATGTCCTCGTCAAAGAACATACGGAACAAAAGGCGAAGACTTTCTTCTGTACCCTTTCTGCTGTACATATCTTGGATATGTTTAATAATATATCGTGTATCAAGAGATGTGTCAATAGGTAGATCAGCAAGAAACTTCTTCTTATAGTAGAGTAAAAAGGTCGATAGTGTTGTATCGATATCTCGCAACTTAGGAAGATTACGATCCATCTTCTCATCAAGATGCTTATAGTATGCCTCTACGAACGATACAAGAAAATCCCCGTCTTCTTGATAGATCGCAGGAAACTGATTAGCAATTCCTGAGTATATGGCATCTCTTATATCTGTAGGCATTAATTATTTCTCTATTCGATTGGTTGAGCAGTTACAGTGACATCTTCACCTCTAATGATCAGAATACGATCTTTAGGTGGCTTAATGTCTTTATTTACTGTGTTCGCAGTAAACTTAATTGCTTTACTTTGGAATGACTCAACGCTCAGATTTGACAATCTTACCGCACCTGTACTATAATCAATTGTACCAATTGAAGGCTTGAATACACTTTCAATATCTGCCTCAGCAGTCACAAGCATAATGTTACCTTGCCCATCATCCATTGCTGATACTAACGTACCTTCAACAGTAAACTTACTAGATGATACAGCAGGCTTGAATGACGAGAATCCTAATGTAGCATCAAACGAATATGGCTGTACTAGTTGCGTTTCAAAAGAGAAAGACGGACTAGTCGCAAAGTTCAGAATTGGAACGTATTCAATGATAGGCCTACTTACAACATCAGTCGATAGAATTGAAACATCAAGATTATCTAGATAAGCAGTTAGGCGTGATTGTCTCAACGAAGTATTGAACGCATTTAGATACTCGCTGTTATATGTTAGTATATTGGCATTCACCTCATTCTGTATCTGAGCCGCACTCTTATCTGTTAAGTTAGGATCATAAACAACTCGTACAACCTGATTCACATACAAGAACTTCGCTGTGACAAACACAGGCTCAATCGTAAGAGGAGTCTTATCTCGTAGATACGCTTTAAAGTTAGCAATCTCGTAGTCAGCCGCACCTTCACCACCAACAACATCTACAGATATCACTACTTTACCAAACTGTGGTGGTACTATCTCATCACCACCATATACACTAATTGCTTGAATATTCGGGAATCTAGCACGAAGCAGAGTCTCATAGTCTCGTTTCGTGACTGCTCTTTCTTGGACTTGCAATGCTTTCGGAGCAAACTTTCGAATCGATTCAATGTCTTCCGCCAGCGATCCGCCATTTGTTTGAGTTGCAAGAGACACAGAGATCGAAGAAGAGCCGCCAAAGTTACCAAGTGTCAAACTCTGAACGCCGTTAGCGGCAGGGCCAGCTGTTACTCTATACTGTGCTATAATGGAATCAGTGATCGTGGGTTGTTTACCAAACTTGTTCTCACCAAACTGAATAGAGTACTTACCGTCTTGCTCTGGTTGTAGATAGAATACTTTATCAGTACCTGAAACACCAAAGATATCTGTCTTATACACATACGTCTCACCATTGACAGTCAGAGTAAGACTTCGTGTATCAATCGTGTTATTTGATAGTGTAGTATCTGACGTAGATAGTGTCTCGGTAATCATACGACCTTCAAATACATCAACATCGAATGCTTCATATAGTGTATTGTTTATAGATGATTTTGTGGCAGTGTATGCTCTATCAGTAATGAAGTTATATGTCTTATTACCACATACACCTATGATTGATGTATGCTTAGGTATATTGAAGTAGTTACTGTTTAGATTAGGTGCTATGACTCTGATCGAAATTCTTGTCGCTGAACTACGTCTACTCGTAGGTAGATAGTTAAGTTCTTTTGCATGAGAGATAACACTATTGCGCTGTGTAGCACTATCAAGAAACATCTCGCTAATGGCCATATTATAGTAGTAACTATTATAGTATGTGTTATACGACAAAACATCTAACAGTACATTCATGTTAGATCCTTCGTAGTCATAGTCTTTGAACTTATCTTGATTCTTTAGAAACGTCTTGAGTGCTTCTTTAGTTTCATTGAAGTCCATATTTGTGATTGGTGACAAGTCTGCCATTTTATCTTACCCTGTTTAAATCAACTGTTACTGAAGATAGTGTAGTTGTATTTATTACACTGAATACAATCTTTACTTTAAGATCATTGTTGTCTATATTACCTATGATCTCTACACCCTTTACAATACATCTTGGCTCATATGTACGAAGTGTAGACTTAATGTTCTGCTCTAGTATAAGTATCGTGCTTGGATCGATATTCTCGAATAAAGACCCTCGTATATCACACCCTATATTAGGTTGCATCAGTCTTTCTCCACGATCAGTCATAATCAGATTTCGTATACTCGCTCGTACTGCATTCTCATTAATCACACGAGATGTATCTCCACGCCCTGGTATCTGCTCTAGATTCCTTGTGAAGTCAGAGAAGAACTCTTCTGATCGTGTCCGTGGTGTTAATGCCATTTCTTTTACCTTTTATAGTGTATTTATACTAGTCTGTTGGCCTTAATAGACTAAATGGTTGTTCTTCTTGACTATTAGCGCCTAGTATGCTATTATTATCTACAAAGCTAAATGTGCCATCGTTCTGTTCTTCTTGCTTGAATGTAGACTTATCAAAGAAGCGGAACTCATCATCTTGTGACATCTTCTTTCTATAGCCATCTTGTCTGTGTGTTCTCATCATTGATTCATATATTACTTTATCAGAATCACTAAATCTCTCACTATCTTTCCAACGTGGATCATTCTGTGTAGCAACAAAGCCTTCTCTGTTACCTACATGGAGATGTAGATAGTTCTTACCTACACCAATACCAGTAAAGCCTGCTCTACTAGCGGCAATAATAGTCTTGTCTCTATTCGCTTCTGTTACGTTAAGTATACATGAGTAACCAGAATGCTTACTATGATATGCATCACTACCTTGTTTTCTTAGCTTACCATATTCTTTTCTTCTCTCTATTCTAGTCATAGGCACTTGACCTTGACGGAGTACATACTTATCACCAGTAAGATGTGATATTCTGAGTAACTTAGCAAGTACAGTATTATGTAGGTTCTGCCATTGCTTACCATCAACAACTTTAAAGCTAAATGCTATGAGTATGTTTGGTCCAATACCACTCTCACTCATGGCATTGATTGCTCTTGTCTCATCAGGCGTAATATGCGGTGATGTCACATAGTCTACATTCGTAGGTAGAGTCAAAGAGTTTGTAGCGGGATCAACATAGCCTAGTTCACCTGGCTGTAGATATCGTACTTCATCTTTAAAGAATCCGCTTCTTGCTCTAGATTCATCAGGAACTCGTACAGTATATCTATTCGGGTTAGTATCATTCGCACCATCATTAATAATCTCAGTGGCTGTCAACATAACTTCGCTTGCAACCTCTTTCTTTACACGAATAGCACCAGCATCTTCTGCATTCTTTTGTGCTTGAGCATCTGTGGCGTCAAGAACTTTCTTCTCTTTCTCTATGACTTTTGCCACTTCAGCAATCTCATCAGCAGGTTCGAAGAGTATGGTCATAATGGTCTCTGTAAGATTACATAGCTTATGCATCATTAATTGAATATTGGCAAGTGTAGGTCTCTCAAACATAGCGACCATCTCAGCAATAAACTTCTCTACATTCTCTTGAATACGCTTTACTGTGTCGCTACTAAAGAAGTCACCTATCTCATTCTGTATCTTAGTAAGCTGATTCAATATAGATTGTCCTGGGTTACCTACAAACTGAGTAACGTCTTCAATGGCCTTTTTAACAGCATCTCCAACTTTCTTCTTTATCTTCTCTATAAGCTTATCAATGGTCTCGGCGAGAGATTTGGCCAGAGCATCAATCTTTAACTTCTGTGCTAGAGCAATTGCTTTCTTCTTCAGGTCTACGTCATTGAGATTTAATGAATTTAGTTTAGTCACAGTAGCATCTAATAGAGTAAAGGCTGCGAGTAACTCTAGAAGAGTGCCACCAAATGCACCACATATGCCCTCATTGATTGTCTTACCTAAGTTATCGTCATAGTAAGTATCAAGGTCATCTAATGTACTAGCTACTACTGCGTTAGTGCCTAGAGCACCATCATACTTGTCAATCGCATTTAATACGTCTACAGTGTCTACGGCATTACTTAACACATAGTCAGCAATCTCTGTATATGTAAGAGGAAACTGCTTATATCTTTTACTCAGTGTCGGGTACCCACTTATGTCTTCTTGTGATAGCAAACCATTTAACTTATCTGTAATATTCACAATCTGGGCTCTGTTTACTTGATCTAATGGATCAGGCTGAGCAATGAGTGCAGAGAAATCAATATCGCCAGCGCCAATAGGAGTGGTCAGATCAGAGAACCGACTAGCAATGGGCGTAGTATTATTACATTCTATCGACATTTATTTTACTCTTTTTGTTGACAAATGGTGTATTTGTGTTATAATAGTAGTGGCAAGTAACAGATTTATTCCATCCCAGTTGTATTTATTCATCATCATCGGTTCGCATTAAGCCCGATAGACCAGAGAAGAATCGTTTTATTCTACTAGGTAATGTGGGGGTGACTACATTTGTGATCTCTTGAGGCTTGACAACCTTCGCAATCTCTGCTACACATATGTTAGGTATGGCTTGTACACCTTTCTGAAGAAGATTAGGTGCTAATGATGCTGTAACTGAACCACCTGAAGCTGTTGCTGTAATACCAGCTGTGTTATTACCCACATTCACTAACGTACCGTCTATATTCACGAGTCCACCAGCTCCTATACCTAACTGAGCACCCGATGCTAGATCCATAGTGGCGCCTGACGTTAATCCCATCGCACCTATAGCACTCACCCCCAAAACACCACCTGTAGCAATGTTCATTGTAAGTAATGAGTCTACTCGTAGTGATGTAAGACTACTAATCTCTACACCATTATGGCCCACATCAGGATATGGTAATAGTTGTGCTGATATCGCTGGAGTACCTGTGCTGTGTATCTTCGTGTATGCAACACTGTACATATTCGTCTTATATGAGTCTACGTGGAAGTCACCACCATCTCCAGCTGGATTACCTGGCATGAGACACTTCCAATACATACCACCTAGTGTAGCAAGACCTTTAATGTTTGTATTCGCAACCATATTGATATCATCTGCTGTAGCAAACATTCCTATACCAGCACCAGATACGTTGACTTTCACACCAGCATCTAGATTGATATTACGAGCGGCACGTACATTAAAGTCTGTACACTCTATATCTAATCGGCCATTCACACTGATCTTACCAGATTTGCCAACCTTTAATGTATAATCTTCGTCTATCGTACTATGAGAAGAACCTCTCACATAGGTTGACTCGACACCCTGAGTTGTGTTATACTTGTCAGCAAATGCTTTCACAAAGATGGTACCGTTTGGGTCAATCTGGAATACAGAGCCAGAGGAGTGGGAGATCAAAAAGTAATCACTACCTTCACCATCCATACCAGAACCCAATACAATAAAGTTATCTCCATCAGCAGACTTAATGACTCTATTCTTATAGTTGTTCTGCGGCATCATAATAGGTGGTTCATCAAACGACTCACCATCTGCTTGAGGTATCTGTGTATTCGCAAAGACTCGTTGAGCAAGTGTTTGTCCTTGACTAGCTCCTTCACCACCTTGATATCGATGTAGATCAGGTACGCCAAATTGATTCACACATTCTGGCGGTAGATAACCATCTTCTCCTGGCTCACCAGTACCTGCAGGCATCTGTAGATGTTGACCAGGCAATCTACCCATAATCATAGGCTGTTGCGCTTCATTACCATCTATAAAGAATCCAAATACCCAATCACCAACATTAGGAATCACAGGTGCTACACCATATGAACCATCTAGTACAGTCGCCCATGGTAGATGATCAGTAGGCACTTCATCTTCCTCACCATCATTCCTTCTCGGAGGATGAATATCAAATGCTCTCACTTTCACTCTACCATTGTTCGTAAGGTCATTGTTTGCTTCAACAACTCCTACAAAGTGGAGCATATTACTAAATCCGCTCATCAGTCTTTATCCTCTAATTTCAAATAGATCGTGTAACTTATTGATATGATTAACAAAATTCCAATTAGATCAGGGCTCATGACAATCCACCCTTTGATACAGTAAGAGACTGTCTATAACTATCACCACTAAAGCTATGAGATATACTCATCACAATATACTTACCACTTCTCTGCTTATCAGTCTGTTTATTACCCGATAATGTATTACTAAACTTATATAGATCAAGGTCAATCACCATACCAGGATATAATCCAATACGACCATATATATCAATGGTGAAAGAGTTTAGATTCAAATGATAGTCCACTACAGGCTTCGAAGTATAGTTCTCATAGAAGTGTTGATACGGCTTATTCTTCTCACCTTTGTTCTGGCCTATCTGAGGAAAGTCTGTAACCAGTGTAGTATCAGGTGCCATGGCAGAAGGCATATAGGAATCGATGAACTCCTGAGAGTGTGATAGCTTTAAGTCCTCTGGCGCCTTGTAGTCCTTGAACTCGCTTGTGTAATCATACTGGCGTGAGATACGGGTCCTATTCACGATATCAAGCTCGGTCACGTTGCGCCTATAGGCACCCTCCTTCATTTCAGCAAAGCTATCGGCCTTCTTCCCGTAGGACACATCGTTTATGCTCTGTTGCGCTCTTATCTGGCCACCACCTGTGTTGTCCTCTAACACACGGTAATTAAAAAATAAGCGATTCCTTTCCTCTTCTGAAATCCCCTCAAAACCACTGTATTTTTCGATTAGGTACTCGTGTGTACAAAAGAAATACTTCTCTCTTGTCTCAAAGAATCTATATAAAGATGTTTTATTATTAGCAGAGTATGCTCTTCTAGATAAAAACTGTATGGCTGCATCAGGTCTTAGCTTAGGTATGACTACAGTTTGTTCTCCATCTGTTTCTTCTATCTCTATCTCTTTATTACTATTAGAATAATACTCATTAAAGATTATATTCACCATATTACTAATAGGTTGAGATGAGAATGACTTTCTTATCTCCTTTTTATCACTGTTTAGCTTATCTATTGTAGTGAAATCTAATGTGTACTTCATCATTCTATCGTTGACACTGGTATCTGGTCCTATGTTATCTACGCAATATACGATAAAATCATAGGTTTGTGTGGCTCCATAGAAGTCTGTTACTGTAATCTGAAGTGATTCTTCTCCTCTAATGGGAACGTCTTCTAATAGATTATTACTTTCTTGTATTGTCATCCTACCTGAGATGTATGGACCATTAATTGATTCAGTCATCGTGAAATTAGATACCACTTTAGTGATATCAATATAGTCGCCCATGTTCTTTTGGCTTTCTGTCTCTTCACCAGGAAATAAAGGTCGTATCTTCGCTGACCTGAGTGTGAAGAATCCGGCTTGGGCTAACTTTTTAGTCATGCAATACTCTTTCTAGTTGATCTTCAATGGTAGATAGAAGCGATTTATTAATTAAAACAATTTGGCGGCGGCTTTCGTTAAGAGAAAACTCGTAATCATAGATACGGACTGGGTAATAATCTGCTTTTTCTGTCGGGCTGGTATTTAAATATGAAGCACGATTCAGTGTGATGTTAGGATCGGAATGCGACTGATAGTACATAATATTCGCACCAATGGTGGCGTTCTTTGTCCATTCAATCACGCCTTCACCTGTGGTACCTGCTTTATCAGCATACTGTACTTTAATATATTCATTTAAATCTGCCTCGTTCTTTGGACATTGTGTGTAGGGATCAATAATATTATTGGCAAGCAGGACTAGCCAAGCATATTGTACATCATCGTAGTAATAAAATGCCACATCTTCAGGCTTCTCGCCCTCCTCGACTGTGTAATTCATATAGGCAAGCGCATCCTTCTTCACAATTGTACTCAGATTTGCCTTGCGAGTAATGTCAAGAAGGCTTACGCCATTAAAATCTGTTTTAGGAAATGATGAGAAGTACATATTATGCTCCGTTTACCTGAAATGATACACCTGTAATGCCCACGGGATCTGTGCCTGCGATTTGAGCATCACTGAATCCTTGATTTTTTAATTCTTGTTTCGTTGTTACTCGTTCTTGTGTAGCACCACTTGGTAATGTTTTAATAACAGTTACTTCGTCACTTGATCGTGCTGTGTTGCCTACTGGAGGCTGATTATTAGCTGTTCTTATAATGTCTGGATTGTATTCAGGAGTTTCTCCGTCAGATGTAAGTTTATCTGACACAAAATCCTCAAGCTTCTCACTGATCGCTTCTTCTAATAAATCAGACGGTGCATTATCGTCAGCAGTATGAATAAATGCCTCATTTAATGTCATTGTAATTCTTACAGCCGATGGTTTACCACCTTTTTGTATTGAAATACCATTAGGAGTATAATCTATACTTAACTGCGAGATCATTGATGTCTTGAATCTTAGATAGTATGATTGATCGACACCCATTAAATAGATATTACACATCGCAGGATATCTTAATATACCACGATCTAATACTTCCACACCTGTATTACTATCGTCACCAAGAGGAGATGTTGTCTTGGGTAGTACCATGCGTTGCAGAGTACGAATAATTGTTTTTAATTGTCGTGATTCTTCTTCACTTTCTGGTGATAATAACCACTCTAGAGAATGTACCTTGAGATCAACACCCTTAAATACAAGAGTCGCAAAAGGATTAATTGCTGTACCACGACCTACACCAATACCATTTGCTAGATCTGGCGTAATTGATGATAGTCCTGCTGTTGTAAGAAATCCCACACCATCTGCGAGTGTATTTGCTCCAGAAATAAGCGCATCTTTTGCGCCCTCTTCACCTTTAAATAGTCCACCAATTGCATTATATGCGGCTGTACCAGTGTCTTTTAGTTGATCAGTGAGTGTAGAAGCAACATTTTGAGCATCTTCTGGTCTAGCAGATAACTGTGCGGCAGAAGTACCAGTCAATCCAAGTTCGTCACCCCCAACATTAATTTTAAAGTTATCTTGGATTTGCTTAGGTAGTGGCAACATTATCTCTGCGAGACGTTTTTCTTCAGAACCTTTTGTACCACCATAGCTATATTCAAAGAATCGCATTAGCGTTCCGTGTGAGCCTAAGTTCTTTGGAAAAGTCATTACACTTGATGGACCTTTCTGCTCAACCTTACGTCTAGCCATAGCTTCAAGTGGACTTGTTTTGAGTAATCCTGTTGTCATCTTATTTGACCTGTATATAAATAATAAGTTAGTCTATGGTAATTATTTATATGTATTGGAGATATTGTGTCGAAGTATTATCAAGGAAGGTTTAAGCCAGAACACCCCCAAAAATATAAGGGTGACCCTACTAATATTATATATCGTAGCGGATGGGAGCTTAAATTGATGAGGTATTTAGATAAGCATCCGCACGTCACCAGATGGAACAGCGAAGAAATAGTTATACCCTATCGCTCTCCCATTGACGGTAAGATGCACAGGTACTTTCCTGACTTTTATGTTGAGAAAACATTTCATGGAAAGAAAGAAAAGATATTAATTGAAGTAAAACCTTGGGCGCAGACTCAGGCACCTAAGGTACAGAACACTAAAAAGAATAAGCCCACTAAGCGTTATATAAATGAAGTAAAGACTTACGGAACTAACTCGGCTAAGTGGACTGCGGCAGAAGAATATTGTAAAGATAGAGGGTGGAAGTTCTCTATTATAACAGAAAAAGAGTTAGGAATAAAATAACAGGCATCATATAAATAGATTATAACATAGGGAATTTAAATAATGTACGAATATAAATGTAATGTGGTAAAGATTGTTGACGGTGATACTGTTGATGTAGATATTGATCTGGGGTTTGGTATCTGGATGAAGAATGAAAGAGTTCGCATCATGGGCATCGACACACCTGAATCAAGAACAAGAGATTTAGTTGAGAAAAAGTTTGGTCTAGCGGCTAAAGAAAGACTCAAGCAATTACTAGGTGATAAGCCAGTATTAAAGACTCAGATTGCTAAAAATGGCGAAGATATGAAAGGTAAGTTTGGTCGTATTCTTGGCGATTTTGATGTGTATGATACTAAGACTGACTCATGGAGACCAGTCACAAAGGTATTAATGGATGAAGGTCATGCTGTTGACTACTACGGTGGTTCAAAAGAAGAGATTCAAGAGCAACATATGATCAACAGACAAAGATTAATTGAAGAAGGTATAGTAATACTCTAATGGCTGTATTGTTTGATGACATACTTAATCGAGGCATAAGGCAGGGAAAAATACCTGCTCAGACTTCTAAGGCTCGTGATTGGTATCGTGATACTGCCAAAGACTACAAGAGTGTTAGAGAGAACGATTTCTTTGGCAAAAAGGGCAGTAAAGATAGAATGACATCTATGCCTCTAGTCGGGTCAATGTATATGTATGAATACTCAGCAAAGAATAAAGACACTCTACCCTATTATGATAGAATGCCTTTAATATTTCCATACAGAAAAGTTAAGGGCGGTTTCTACGGATTAAATATGCACTATTTACCATTGCCTCTCCGTGCTAAGTTGATGGATGCATTATATGAGACAGCAAACAATAAAAGATATGATGAGACAACACGATTAAGACTCAGCTATGAAGTGTTAGAAGGTGCGGCTAAGTTCAAAGAATTTAAACCATGTATCAAGAGGTATTTAACATCACAGGTGCGAAGTAAATTCATGTATGTATATCCTTCAGAATGGGATATTGCATTATTCTTGCCGACAGAGCGTTTTGTTGGCGCATCTAAATCGTCTGTTTGGGCAGATTCAAGAAGTAAAATTAAATAGGAATAAGAAATGTCGTTCAATATATCAGACTTTAGCTCAAAATTATCACAGCATGGCGGTGTAGCCAAGAATAATCTATTCTTCGCTAGAATTAATATACCTCAAGCACTAATTAATGAGTTTGTAGATATTCCTGTAACAAGGGATCTTGAGTTTTTCTGTAGAAGTGTCACCTTACCAGAATTAGACATCACTACAGCAGACATTCAGCAACAAGGATTCGGAGCCATCAGTAGAAGACCACAAGCATTAAGTTTTCCTCAAATGCCATGTGTCTTTATGGTAGACTCAAACTTCGGTATTATGAAGTTCTTTCATAGATGGATGCAATCAATCGTAAACTACGATAGAAGTGGCGGTAACTTTGGCGCAGTCAACGGCGCATTACCCTTTGAGATGGGATATAAGAATGAGTACGCAACTACAATGGATGTTGCAGTATTCTCACAAAATAGCAAGAAAGTTGAGTATGTTTATAACTTTTCAGGTCTATACCCGACTAGTATAGGACAAGTGGCAACTGCTTGGGAAAACCAAGGAGACGTGATGACTTTACCTGTGGGCTTTACATATGACCAATTGAAGGTTACTGGCTCTGAAACAGGTAGGGTAGAAGCAGATAACGGCTCTACAGCAGGCAGAATGCTTAAATGGTTCAACACGATCAATCAAACAGTGAATGCGATTGAGTCGTTCAGAAGACCTACTGATATTCAAGATTCGATTAATAATTTACAGACAGCAAACACAATATATAATTCATTTAAATAATTCTATAGTATAGGAGAAGTGAGATGGCGTTACCTAAGATAGACCTTCCTTTATTTGAGGTCAAATTACACTCAACAGATAATAATGTACAGTTCAGACCATTTACAGTAAAGGAAGAGAAAGTTCTCCTTACGGCTCAAGAGTCTAGAGATGCAACTCAAATGATATTAGCAATGAAACAGATTGCAGGAAATTGTACTTTTGGCGTTGATATAGAATCTTTACCTATGTTCGATCTTGAGTACTTGATGCTACAAATAAGATCGAAGTCAGTGAATAACGAGATTACGTTCACTATTACAGATGAAGAAACTGACAGTCCGGTTGAATTAGTTCTTGATGTAGAAGATATTACTGTAAACATTCCTGATAACCACAGTAAAAAGGTTTCAGTGTCGGAAGATATGTATCTAATGATGCGATATCCCACGCTAGAAGAAGTGGCAATGTTTCTCGACCTGGCTACCCTTGAAGGAAGTGAAGAAGAGAATAATAGTAAAGTTGCTGATACTCTCTATGGAGTAATGATATCTTGTATCGAAACTGTGGTAAATGGTGACGAGTTAGAAAACCTAAATGAGTATAGCAAAGAAGAAGTTCAAGATTTTATTGATACTCTTCCAGGTGGCACCATTGAGTCGTTAAGGCTATTCTTCGAAAGCATACCGACTTTAAGGTATGAAACAAAATATAATAATTCGAATGGTAATGAGAAGACATTAGTACTAGAGGGAACAGAAACTTTTTTTCTCTAATGTTGAGTCATATTAGTTTGGGAGCATATTATCAGATGATGTTCTCAATGGTTCAACATCATAAATACAGTATAGGGGACCTAGAAAACATTTTACCATATGAAAGAGATTTATATGCAGAAATGCTAGTCGAGTTTATTGAAGAACAGAATAAAAACAGTAATAACCAGTAATGGAGTATAAAATGAGTGAAGAAACAAAAGCAGAAGTATTTCACCCTGCTGATACA
>ERZ1039804.1239-NODE-1239-length-15018-cov-7.830181_pt1 | contig 15018 bp, 19 predicted proteins | sample MGYA00383089_ERZ1039804 | MGnify/ENA primary metagenome ERZ1039804 (study PRJEB29581, sample SAMEA5548359) | metagenome | biome: marine; feature: coastal; material: water | depth 1 m | study: Short-term variability in the microbial, nano- and picoplankton...
ACTCCTGGAATGAGAATGACCTGTGACGTAACAACTGACGAGCAATGTCTCTGGTCGTCTCTATCTCAATGCAACATGATACCATCTCTAATGGAGACCAGTGTTGATTGTTGATCAGATAGTTAACCAGCTTTTCATTGGTAGCTGAGTTATTCTGATTACTTGGATTAGATACTCGAGCACAATATGCTACGAGATCGATCAGTTGCTTGTTGAGGATGCCGTAAGGTGTCTGACTATAACTAACTAAGTTTGCTTTCATTAAATTCCTACTTTAAATTTTTCCCATTGTATTGCTGCGTTTATGTTGAAGCCTCTACCATTGAGAGACTTTAGTATAGACTCTAATAAGTCAACCTTTTCTTTCTGATATGCTATTTTAAGGTTTGAATTGATCCACGACTGATTAGCATCTATGTGCATTTGTATATCAGCCTTTAATATAATGTGATCATTCTGCTCCCATCCAAGTTCCTTCAATCTCTCAAAGTCCATCTGTCCCTGATAGTACGCCCATAGATCTAGTTGAAGTGACTTCGACCCTTCTAGGAGTTTTCGCAAGGTTAATCTTTCCTGACTATAGAGTTTGAAATATTTACTGTGTAATTGTGGGATCTTGATGGCCTCTTCGCCTAGCTCTGTTCTGTCTACAGTAGCATCAGCTGACCAAAGTTCATGTAGTTGTTCTAGTGTCATTATGTTTCTCAAAATATAATCTAACAGTAGCTTTTCTAGCAACTGCGATAAAAAATAATGTAAATGTACAGGCTATTGTAGTCTGTAATGCATTAAAAGACAACGAAAAACATATCGATATTATGATAAAATTTAATGGCGCCATTATAGCTGTCCCAATAAGTGTATCGATTACTGCTTCTTTTATTGCGGCCTTTTTGTTAGGTTTCATGGGTGCATTATACAATATAATGCATAATAAGTCAACGTTATAATTTTACAATATCAAATTTTTGGAATTTAAATGTGACTGTTGCTTCGATATAATCTACATCATTCTGTGTAGTCATAAACGGAAGTTCAGATATTGTTGATGGGTACATATTTGTAAAGTTGCACACAAGATTGGGATTCATTGCACTATTCATAATAGTCAACGTACCATCGCTGTATACTCTTTCATCACTCATTGGTGAGCCTTCATTGACCCAGGCTGTAGACTCTTCAAAATTATCTACTCTGGTAATTGATCTCATCCAATCATACATTTCTTTATAGTTTACTAGATCTTCATCTACTCTATACTGTAGTACTAGATCACCAAACATCAATTGGTCGCCTGGCTTTCTTAATTTAGTAAACGGCGTGGGTACTTCTACTTCACCCATAGTGACTGAAGGAAGTGAGACTGCTTGTACAAAAAAGTTAATTGTAGGTAGTCTTTTGATTTCAAACTTAGCACCTAATGGTGATAAGAAGTTTAAGTTTTGAGGTTGAGTTGCCATATAGGTATTTATAATACAAAAAAAAGAGCCCCCGAAGGAGCTCTTTTAAAGTTCTATTGAACAGATCGATTACATTAAGTTGTTAATCAATACTCTTCTGTAGTACTTGTTAGCATTATCGTCTAATGCGCCATTAGCGTTTAGTGGAGTAGTTCCTCTCGCAAATGGGTTCTCAACTACGCCGTAACGAGTCTTGAATCCGATTTTTGGTTGGAATGTATTCTCACCAACTGCTCTAACCATTTGCAATGGTACGTATGGGCAGTAGAAAAGACCAGCATCAAATGCTGATGAACCTTTATAACCAACAGTCATGTAGTGTACACCACTTGAAGCTGCGAAATAAGGGTCGATGAATACTCTGATTCTTCCGTTAAGAACACCAGCAAAAGTAGAGCCAGTATCATCAACTTGAAGGTTGTTAGAGTTTAATGCAGGAGTGTAATCTAATACGCCAGCCATTTGAAGTGCAGAAGCAACGTCAGATGAGCAAAGCATAATGTTACCTTTACCTCTTCTTGTTCCTTTTGCAATCTCGTTAGCTTCTCTCTCGATTTGGAACATTAGTCCCTTGAACTTCTCAACCATCCATCTGCCGTTTGAATCTGTATCTAGATCAAAAGTACCAGCTGTAGTTGTGTTCTCTTGTGCGCCAGTTACAGCTACCAAGTTAACAGTTCTAACGATTTCTCTGTTGATCTCCGCAAGGATTTCAGTAGAAAGAATGTTAGCAAGTTCAGTTTCAGCGTCAAGACCATGAATCGCTTTAAGGTCTTGTGCTAATTCCATTGAGTATTCAGCTTTTAGAGCTCTTGATTTAGCTTCAACGGAAATTTTCTCGATTGAGAAAGCCATTTCAGCAAAGTGTTGGCCTGTGCCATCACCAAGTGCTTCAGCTTTAGCAGTAGTCATACCACCAGCATAGTTGTAAGTGCTGTCGTCGCCTGAAGGTTGAGTTCCAACGTTACCACCAGATGCTCCACCGATTAAAGTGTTTGCAACGTCAGTGACTTCTGTTGAGAAACCAGTGTTGGCTTCATTATAGAACGCTTCGTCTCCAGCTTGGTTAGTGTATCTGCTTCTCATAGCAAATATTAAACCAGTAGGACCAGTCATAGGCTGTACACCAACTAGGTCATAAGCAACCAAGTTAGGCATAGCTCTTCTTACTAAGCTAATTAATACGGGATCGTAGTTATCAACAGATGATCCAGTACTGTTTGTTGGAGCTGCTTCTAAAAGAGACTGTGGGCTAAATGCCTGAGATTCTCTTAGTGCAACTTCTGTGTTCTCTAAACATACGGCTGTTACTGATTTCTTGTGGCTATCTGAAATCTCAGGTAGGTCACTGTGCTCAATAATCGGCTGCCATTTAGATTGTAAGTCTTCATATAAGTTCATTTGGTTTCCCCTTTTTAAATATGAAAGTTATTTTCTAACAGTTCGCGATATAGCGGCTGCATAATTTGCCATTCCACCTTTCATGACTGGTTGAGTTTCCTCGTCCAAATCAATAGGGTCTTCATCTTCGACAGATGATGCAACAGCAGGTTTAGTACCGAAGTAAGATTCTTTAAGCATGTTTAGCTTTGCAGAATAGTCTTCAGCATTATCATAATCAAGTCCTTCCGATAGAGCACGGAGTTTTTCAATCTTAGTTTCTGCTAAGTCTTTAGTAGACTCAGTAAAAATTAAACTTTGTTCAGCTTCTTGTAGTTGATTACTAATCTCTATTTTAGCAACAGTTTCTTCTTCAAGTTTAGCTTCTAATTCTTCGACCTGTGAGGTCATGTTTGTTAAAACGTCTGAATCAGCATCTTCTGGAAGTTGAATATTGTGAGCTTCCATTAGACCTTTCAGTCCGTCCATGAAAGATTCTGCAATCTCTACTTTTAAAGATGATTCGATAGCTACTTGGTTCTCTTTCATCCACTCTTCAGCGACATAGTTGAGGTAGTTATCTACTTTTTCTGACATTTCTTCTTGCATTGCTTCTTTAGCTTCCGCTAGTTGTGAATCAAATGCTTCAGACAATTCGTTTGAATATTCGCTTACGCGTGCGTTAACCGCAGCTTCGAAAACAGTTTCAGCCTTCTCTCTTAGGTCTTCTGAAAGATCCTCATCTCCGAAAATTGCGTCGATGTCTTCTTTCACAGAACCTTGTCCAGGTGTTGATACTTTTGGTGCTACAGGCTTGTCACTTACGTTCTTGTCAGCTTTTCGAGAAGGTGCTTTACCTTTCTCAACTGTTAGTCCGTTAGTTCCTGATACCTTAGTTCCATTCTCAGCCTTAGCATTTCCTGGTGCTGGTGCAGTAAAAGATGCAGTCTTGTCTGCTGGTCTTTTATTGCTTCCTTTAGTAATAGGATCTGCAACCATAGAATTTTCACCATCGGCCTTGAACTCATCAAGTTCAACTTGTGCTTCGGCTTCATTGATTTCGTCGTTAGCGAACTTATCTAGTTCATTAGCCATTTTTTACTCCTTTGTATTGAGTCATTTATCTATATAGTATTTATAAAAAGTTATTTATCTACAAGTTATTTAGGAAAGCTGCAAATGCGGCTACCTTGTTCTCTTGCAATTGTTTGTAGTCTTTATGACCTGCCTGCTGGATGTGCTCGATTACTTGTTGAGCTTTCCATGAGTGCGAGGCTGCGTCATATATCCAATCAACACCTTCCATTACGCCATTGACGAATGCATTAGGTGCACTAGGATCAGCAACAATATCACCAGCGGTAGCAAGCATAAAGTCACTTTGGACTTCATTCACACCTTCGTTGGATTGTTTTAATGTTCCCATTCCTCTACTGGATACGCCAAGTTGAGCACCTTCGTCGATTAGACTTTTTACAATCTTACCGTATGGAGTGTCCATGACTTTGGCTTTTCCAATATAATTTGTTCCCTCTTTAGTAAGAGATTTAATCATATGTGAAACTCTTTCAAGATTAATAGTAGGACCATCTGGATGTCCCAGTTCGCCATATGCTCTATTAGTCTTAATAAATTCTTCGTTGTATCTTTCAGCCTCTTTGTCGAGTACTGCCATTGGATAGTTTCTTCCGTTTCTGTTTACAAGGTCGCCTTGTAGGAAGATGCCTTCGATGAAGTAGTTTTTACCACCGTCTTCTTTGGCTTCTACTATCGGGGATACGTTTTCGAAATTTTGTTCTGATATTAACTTCATGTTATCCCTCTAGTGATACCGCAACACCTAGAACTCCAGCGTTAGCTGCAAAGATCTGGTCTGTTGGGTTCTTTTTAAGGTACACTGACTCGCCAACCGCTATTGTGATTGTTCCGATGTCTGTACCGTCTGTTTCTTCTAGTGTTACTAGATGAGCTGCAACGCCTGTGTTAATTAATCTTACGCAAGTGGCACTTCCAAATGTAGAAGCTGCACCTGTGGTCGTTGCGCAGGCTGCTTGTGTTCCTTTGAGTTTGATTATTGACATTACTCTACCAACCCTTCAAGCTCTTCTGCAATATCAATTGCAAAGCTGATAGCTGCTTCTGGGTTTTCTTCTAGCATGTTTTCAAATTGCTCGAGGTTGTCTTCTGTTAAATTATCTTTAACGAACTCGACAGCCGCTTCGTAAACTTCTACGTCCATACCATCTTTATATGATGCAGCTTTTGAGTGATCTTTGTTTAAGGATCCACCTTTAAAGACAGCATCTTGCTCTGCTTCGTTTTTAAATGCAGGGTGAAGTTTTTGCTGTACTACGTCTACATGCTTGCCGACAAAGTCTCTTTCAGCTTTTGACTTAGGTTTTGAATAATCGGCCTCGACACCAGATTGTAGTTCTGGATCAGGTACGATATCAATCTTTTTAAGCTCTGCGATCTGTCTTAGTGATTTCATTTAGTCCTCGTTATCTTCTTCTGTCTCTTCAGAAGGGTTGTCGTCCTCTGGCTCTGCAACAACTTCTTGGTCTGCTTCGTAAGTATCATCTTCATCTTCTGAAGTCTCTACCTCATCTGCATCTTCATATGAATCATCTTCTGAATCTATTTCTGGATCCATATCAATGTCATCTGAATCAGGAAGCTCTTGCCCCATCATGCCGTTACTAATAACATCTTTTGCTTGCTGTACATAGTCAGCAGCTCTGTCTGCCATCTCATCAGAGAAAATCTCTGCGGCTTTGTTTGGCTTATCGTCTACTGCCAAACCTACCATTTTTAAAACTGGTTCTGTCATAATATCTCCATGTATATTTATAATCTAAAAGTTCTAGTCTTGCGGTGCTTGTGGAAAACCACCGTCTTCACCATCAGTTTGCACGCCATATTGGTCCATATTCTCTTGTTCGCCTTCGGTATCGGCCAACATTTCTGCATGCATGTCTTCAATTTCCCTGTCAGTTTGTCTAAGAACATTCTTCTTGACCCACTGAGTACTAAAGTATTTACCTAAGTACGGATCCACGTCATTGATTGTTGAGAGTCTTTCTCTCATAATTTCTATCTCTTTGAGCTCTGCGAAATGATTGTCTGTAATGTAATCAAATCTCATCTCTCTTCTTAAAGCAGGCCAATCCTCAGCAGCAATAACGCCTTTGAGGATTAGCTGTTTCTCTAAGGCTGCTTCAAAGATTTTAGAGAACTTCAATCTTAATCTTCCAATAAACTTCTGGAATTTAATTTCGTCTCTGCTAATCTCTGATGCTCTACCTAAAGAGAATCCTGTCTCTGGTTCTAATCTTGATACTGGGACATTTAATGATCGGTATAATTTCTTTTGGAAGTATAGAACATCATCCATCTCTCCTAAGTTCTGGCCAGGAGGTAATGTTGTGATCTCTGTACCTTTTCCACCCTCTCTTCGAGGCAACCAATAGTCTTCAAGCATAGTCATGAACTTTCTATCGTCTTTTATTTCGCCAGTTGTGGCGTCATAGATAGTTCTGTTTTTATGTTTGGCCATCATGTCTCTGAGATATTGTTCTGCTTTTAACTTAGGCAGATTCCCTACGTCAATATAAAAGATTCTTCTTTCTGGCGCTCTTGAAATTCTATAGATTACTGTTGCGTCTTCTAAGATTCGTAACTGGTTAAGAGGTTTGATTGCTTTGTGTAAGTGGGACAACACCATTTTATTGTCTTCACTCATCAATCCTGAAGTGGTATGTAATATACTGTCCTTAGCTATCTTGATGCCTTGGGTAGTACCTTGAGCGGGATTTACAGTACCTGGACCACTCTTAAATCCTTTGTCATTATAGAGATAATACTCTTGCTTTGTCTGTGCTAGTTGTATCCTATTAGGACCGGTGCCATGAGCTTTCTTTTTAACTGCTCTAACTTTTCTTATCTTACGAGGATCAATATATCTAAATTCTTGTATCCCTAATTTGGGATCCTTTTCATCAATGATAACATGATAGTACATTCTACCATCTATATACCAGTGTCTGAATATTTCATATGATTGACGTTCAAAGTCGAGTAAGTCTTTTACGTTAAGAAACTCATCTGCAATTTGTTGTTTGATCTTGTCACTAACTTGGACTGAATCCAAGTCTAATTCTACTGTGTGTGAGTCTGGGTCATAAACAATTGATTCGTTTACGACATCATCAATAGCATTCTCGCACTCGGGTTGCATAGCCATCTTACGATAACGTGTAACGAGTTCGCCTTCTGTTTTGGATGATTGTTCAAGATCGATGTACTGTCCATAAGCGCCACCTTCTGCGACGACTACAGCACCATCATCTTCTTGACGTGCGACGAAAGAGCCTTGGTCTTCTACACCCTTTCTCTTGATTTCAAAACCGAATAGTTCTGCCATTGATTACCTCATATTGTAAATGTATTTAGGCTCCCCTAAGAGAGCCTAAATTCAAAGTTGGTTTAATTACCGCCAGCGTTTCCAGTTGAACCACCAGTTACTTCCCACCAGTCGTACTGGAAGGTTACCTGGAATTCCTGGATAACATCTGTAGCGTTCCAATCAACTTCCATTTCTGTAATGTTGACTGGGAATATACCATTAAATGTATATTCTCTTACTGGTACGCCAGTTTTACTAAACTGGGTGACCTGTGCCTGCGACTTGTATGATAAGTCAGAAGCGCTTCCAAATCCTCTAACGTTGCCAAGATGAGAATTAATATTCTGCATCCATTCTTCCATAGAGTTTCTGATCAAGAAGTCTTCATCGTTCATTACTGTGATGTTCCATTCTGCGAATGTTCTATCACCTGCAATCTTAGTCTTTCTTCCGAAGTATGGTACTTCGATAAATCCTAAAGTTGCGGCAGGTACTTGTGACGCTCTCACTAGGAAAGGTGTCTTTAAGTCGCCAGCGCTATTAGCAGGGTTAGTAATGTTACACTGAAACAGGGTAGGTCTAGCACCACCAAGAGTTAGCTGCGATCTAATTTCATTAATATTAAAAGCCATTTGATACTCCTATTAGTATTTAGTCCTAAAACTGACCTACGATTTCAGAAAATTCAACTCCACTTCGTACTGCTACGAAGTTTAATTGGATAAAGTTAATTGATTTAGCAGGTTTAATGTAGATGTCTCCAATAAATCTGTTACCGTCTATTACTTCTCCAGTGTTGTTTGTTTCGTCACAAACTACTTTGAAGTCATAAATTCCTCTACGTCCTTGAACATCTCTTAAGAAAGGTTCAACAAGGTTTTTGAATTGTGATCTTGTGAATGAATCATTGAACTCAAACAATGTAAACTTAGAAGCAGTTGCAATCGCTTTTTCAAGAACGATAAACAATCTTCTAACATTGATTCTGTCGAATGCACTTGGCTTACCTAGCAATGTCTTGTCACCAAATAGTACTGTTCCCTGTCCTGGGAATGTAACGATTGGGTTAATGTCTGCTTGATAAAGAACATCTCTATCAGCTTTCTTAGGATTGTAAGGTAGCTTGATGATGTTTTTAACTTGGCCTCTATTGAATCCAGCTGGAGAGAACCATGCGTCTCTTAACTCATCAGTTTTAACTGCAAGCCCTGCTACGTCTCCATTTAAAGGAACATATGTGTAAACATCATTGTACTTATCGTAAGCATATTTGTATCCGCTGTCTAGGAATGCATAAGATGAATTGCTTAGGCTATTTCTAAATTCGATAATGTCATCAGCTTCGTCACCTGCATTGTTAACCACATCACCTCTTTCTGGTGAAATGAATACAACGCAATCTTTTCTTGACTCTGCAATGTTATCTACAATGTACTTACCTAATCCTTCACCGTTAGTTCCACCTACTGACTTACCAGTTAGGATTAAACTTACGTCAACATCCTCAGCAGACTTGTACATGTCGTATCCGCTTGTAAGAGTTGCTAGTGATACAGTTGACTCATCAGCTGAATCTACACCCAACTTCAATGAATCATATACAGGACTGTCTGTTACTAGTGCTGCTGATGTAGAAGCTGTTGTGTTAGCTGCTAAACCATAAGCATTCTTAGCCCAGATGTAGTTAGATGATGCATCAATAACATCGATCCACCAATTTGACTCGCCTGATTCTGTTTTTGAATCTGTTGCTCTCGAAAGACCTTCAAACACTTCCAATACTTGATTTGGAGTTCCTGTGATTGAACCATCTTCGTCTTTGATCACTACGTGAATCTCATCACCTACACCGCCTCTTGCAGAAGCATATGCTGATGTTCCTGGTGCTGATCTTACTAGATCATAGAAGCCCCAGTACCTAGAGAACCCTAGACCAGAAATATCAACTGCTCCAGTGTAGTTTTCTTTGAATGACAATACAGATGAGTTAGCTGCTGAGACAGTTAAGTAATGTACACCAACACCTGCTGATGTGTTTCCTACTTTAATCTTGTCGCCAACTGCTACGAGACCGGAACCACCGCCCCCAATTTGTTCTGCTGTCGAAGTTGTTCCTGAATTTGCACCAGCTGTTATAGAAATAGTACCTGTTGACGCTTCGACATAATCGTTTGCAGACCTACATACTGAAACCTGTAAGCTGTTTCCAAGCGAACCTGGATACTTAGCTACGAAATGATCCGCACTTGTAAGTGATACTGTATCGATTGCGTCTTCATTGCTGACTACAACTGCTGCTGAACTACCATTTGATACGGCGTTCTTAGCGGCTGCGTCTACAACTCTAGTCACATATAGTTTATTTCCATACGCTAAAAAGTTAGCGGCTGTGAAAAAAGTTTCTGGATTGAATCCAGTTTGTGGCTTTCCAAATCGGTTCGCTAGTGATTCCTCGCTGTCTAATAAGACACGAGTGTTCGCTGGACCCCATTTAAAAACACCTGCTAAGGCACCTTCCGTAGTAGAAACCGCTGGAACAACAGTGGTTAAATCGATTTCCGATACGTTTACGCCTGGACTGACCTGAAATGGCATTTTATTCTCCTTTCATTTATGGTAGATTATAAGCTCTGTTATATTTATAATTCTAAGTATTAGAAGAGTGATCCTTCTTCGTAATCTAACTCTTCCCACGTTATCATTTCGCCACCTTTGAATTCATCATTGTCAGTGGAAACATTTGTACTTGATCCACTATCTATAAACCCGAAGGGCGTGAGCTCATCTTCTATCGCTTGTTCGTTCTGTGCATATAGATTCTTTCTAATATCTATATCCGTTAGTTGTTTAAAGTAGTCCTGACCAGTTAACCATGCAAACAGCACTAAGCATATTACAAGGTCATCAGTCATTCCTTCTTCGGCCTCATAACTAGTCCCTCTTTTGTTTGCTACAAATGTAGTTAATTCAGAGAGTACATCAAAGTCAGAAATAATTAGCTTGTCATTCTCTATGATAGTTTTGAGAGAAGAACAACCTATTCTTTTTAATGAGGATGTAGTTCTGACTCCTAGCTGAGAGTCACCACCACCAAATCCTCCACCTACTAATTGACCAGCCCTTCCTTTCCATTGAGCTTTGATCAATCCTTCATATTCATATTCATTATGTATGATATCTGCAACCTGGGCACCGATATCATTTATCTCGACCATCACTTGACAGTCGTTATACATTTTAGCAGCTGTGTGTATAAACTTTGGATACAACATAGGTGCTATAGTATTGTTTCTAAATGTCGCTACTATCTTATATGGTACCTGAGTTACGTCTATCACAACAAACGCACTGTAGTCATTACCAACCCCCCTACTTGTATCTACGCACATAGCATAAATGTGTTTAGGTTTAGGGTCTTCAAAAACCTTTAGAGTATCATTATACCTCAAAGGGTTATCAAAAGTCAACATGCGAAGTTTATTTGGATCAATTAATGTATTACTAGACCCTAAGAACTCACATTCAAACTCTACTGCGAACTGACGTTCGGATGTATTTCTAATTGTTTGTTCTTTCCACTCAGCATCTCTTCCTGGAACATCCCACCAATCAACTGACATTGTAACGTAGTCATTCTTTTTCTTTTCTGCATCGTCCCATATCTTATAGAATAGATTCATTCCATTTGGTGTTGATGTAATCAATACTCTTGATGACTTACCAGATGAAATTGTAGGATATACAGATGCAAAGAACTCTTCTTGTACTGTATGGGGTACGAATGCAAACTCATCTAAGTATACCATGTTAATAGACATACCACGAACAGCAGTAGCAGATGTTGATGATGCAAATATTTTAGATCCGTTTTCTAGTTCTATGTTACCTTTGTTCCACTCAACAATTCCTTGCTGTAAGAACCAAGGTAAGCCTTCATAAGCTAATTGGATCCTTCCAAGAATCTCTCTAGCTGTTGCAGCCTTGTTAGCCAGGATAGCTATGTTGAAGTCTGGGTTAAACAATGCGAAATGTAATATGACAGCTGCCATTGTTGTGGTCTTACCAGTCTGTCTAGGCATCTTACAGATAACAAATCTATTATCTTGTACCTTATGCATGATTTCTTTTTGGTAATCATATGGCTCATACGGCACTAGACCTTCGTCGATTGATACAATCTTAACATACTTCTCACAGAAATATTCTATGTCACGTGCAGCACGTCCTATCTCTTCAATTTGATCTGGCGTAAACTCCATAGGCACATTGGCCTTTTTGAGTTTGGGATTACCTAGATAATGATCAGCCATTATTTTTTCTTGCCAATGTTCCTTGCTGTGCCTGCTAGCAAGTCTGTTATATCTTTTGTAGATCCAACAAATAAATTATTAGTAACTTTAGATGGACCTTTTTCTTCAGGCTGTAAATCTTTAACTTGTTTTTGAATGTTAAGTAGATCTTTATTTGCTGCTGATAATGTTCTGATTAAATCAGCTACAACTTCAAATGATCTTGGATGCTGACTTTGTTGTGCAAGATCGACAATCCCATTAAGTGCATCAGTACCTCTTTCAATTACATTGTACAAATTTTCTCTTGCATACTTATAATCATTTTCAATGTTTTCTTTTTTCTCATCGTAGTGCACTACTGACTGATCAGCTGGTAGAATGTCAGATGATTTTGGCTCGAGCGGCTCTAAGTCTAACGCTTGTGCTATCGTATCGTCTTCTGAATTAGTGATTGTTTTGCCTGAAACAGTCTTATCAAAATTAGGTGGGGGTGTCTTCGCCATTGAAATAATCCTCAAAATCGACTATGTAGTCGTATGTATCATTACTGAATATGTCTGCTACAGCAATTGTTGCTGCTGCATTAGTGGTTGGATTTCTAAATTGATCCAACCCTGGTTTAGTTTTAACAGCTGCTGCAGGCGTATTTGCATACCCTGTTGTTGAGTTAGCTGTAAAGAATTGTACGTTTGATTGTTTAATAACATTAGACTCTCTAATCGGTCCAAACATATATCCTTTCATTACAAAGTTCAAGTTCCATATAAGAGCTCTTCTAGTTTCGTAATCGCCCTCGTACGTATCTTGTGATGACATAGACTGTAATACTACAGGTATATCCATTTTAACTCCAAGCTCAGGTATCATGTTTAATGTACCAGTCCACTCAGGAGTAAAGAATGGAAGTATCTGTTCTAGTAATTGTGTACCATCTTCTGCATACCTTACGTATATATTTAGGTCGAAGTTAATATCGTATGGTACAGGTTGATATGCGTTCCTTTTCTTGCCTGAATTCTGTACATCTGTAGATGATAATCTGTTGAGTGTGTTCAACTTTCTCTCTGCTGCATATTGGAGCGATACCATTTCAAATGATATCCTTGGTAGAATAATTGACTCTTGTGCATCTAAGTTTAAGTTGCCTTCTAACTTAGAAGTCATTTTTTCTCTAGGTGCATATGTAACTGGCACTTGAATATTTTGTATTACATTGCCATCTGTGTTTCTTCTTTTTACTCTCAAGTCATTGAACAAAGTACCAAAGTATATTACATACTTACGTATCGACTCGTGGTAGTAATCATGACCTAACATTAGTATGTTCCGCCTTCGCTGAATGGATCTGCGTCTGAGAAGTCAATGAATCCGTCCGCATTTGTTTCTAGGAATGTATTCTCACTAGCTGTAGCAGCATCTATATCAAGCTCAGCAAATCCTTCGAACACTAAACGCTCTCCTAGTTCAGTATGAATTGGCTCTGACTCATCTTCAAGTATCCACTGTGATGCAAAAGCAATGTCAAGTGATTTCTTATCTTCTAGTTGATCAATATTGACTACGCCAGTATCAAACCTTTCACCAGAGTACTCAAACTTCTCACATCTTAATTCGTAGAATTGTAATGCACCCATCTGATAAAAGACTGGTTCATGTTCAACAAAGTTAATTTGAAATATACCACCAGTGAGAGGGAAGTACAATAGATCACCTTCTCTTGGTCTTGGTAAGTTAGCTGCTTGGCCAACGTTGTTTGTAAATGAGAACCTTGCTACTGACATTGTAAGTTGGTCACGAACTTCTAAACCGAACTTACCTAAGAAGTCTTGCTCTCCGCCAAACCCATCAACAGTGTTGATGTACATCTCACACTCATGGAATTCTCTGAACGTAGCAAGATCGTCTTCTCCATATAAGTGATCATAATCACCATATGTTTTAGGAAGATAAAATACTTCGATGCCGTGAATTTTAATAGCCTCGATAGTCAAGTCTTCAATAAGTAATTGCTCTTGACTGTTCTCAAAGTTATTAAAATAAAAATTTGTAGCCATAGTTAGCCTATCATGTCTTCAGGTGGATATGCTAGTCCTCTGATTTCTTCTTCTAGTTTCTCTATTTCTTGTAGCGAGTCATCAAATAGTTTTGCTCCATTAAATGTTACTCCACCAGGTAGCTGCATACCCTCGAACTTGCTGAGGTTAGCTCCCCACTGTTTTTTAATTAAAGCTGAGGCATATCTTAGTAGCCACCAATCTTTATACACGTCTCCATACACGTCTGGATCTATAACCTTATAGCACTTTGCAATGATGTAATTATTTGAATCTATTCTAGTCCAATCCATATCAATGTGTAATTGATTGGCATGTCTGTTATATCTAAACGATTGCTTGCCAACTAGTATCTCTTCGATCATTCGTATGTTCTGGAAGTTCATATAGTATGGTACCAGCTCATACCTTGAAAGGTCGTACAAGTCGTTTAGAGCGATCTGATACCTGATGTTAAATAGGTTGTTAGTACTTGTAGCATCACCAATGTCAAATAGATCAACTACGCCAATGATGTTGTCTGGGACTGTTAAGTATCTGTTTGTTTTATCTTGTTCGGTTATCTGCCACTTATAAAATGTTTGCTCTATACCGTCGAAGTGAAAGTCCCAGTAATAGCTTAGAGCCTCGTCAACTCTATCATCTACCTGATCGTCATCTACATTAATTTCGATTACAGGTTTACCTAATCTTCTAAGACAATGTTCTTTAAACTCTGCTTTTGTTGTTGGATTTGCCATGCTTGTATTTATACCTCTGAGTTATCTTTGTCTTTTGTCCTGTCTCTTTCATTCGTACTCACATAATCTGGTGGAGCTGGTACCCAAGCCATTAGCGTTGCGTCAAACCTTGCCTTAATATTGTACGTAGGATCAGGCATTGTTGCATCATCAGGAATTCTATTAGAGCCAGCTGCAGGATCCGGTTTCATAACTACGACTGGCCACCATGCACCAGACCCTATTAGATGGTTCTTTGATATTCCACCATCATCAATAGCGTTGAGCTCATCTAAATATTGTTGAGCCAACTCTTCGGTAATTACATTGTGTCCATATTCAGCCATAGTACTATTTATACCTTATTTATTCTGGTAATACTGGGTTTGTATCACTAGCAGCTGCAACAACACCTAAAGTATATGCCTGTGCTACTTGTGCACTTTTGCCTACTTCCAATGCAATATTATTATCATTACAGTGAGTAACTAATAAACCGATAACTTCATTTACTGCTATATCTGCTCGAGCAGTAGCTGAGTTAGTGATCCAATCAGTAACGTCTGGTGTAATATACTCCATTGCTTTTTGTTGTGTTTCTGTTAATGTAATTGTATAATCCATTTTTTTTCCTCTTTAATTTATCCTAATAAGTGTCCACAAAATACGCCGTATTGAGTGCCATAAGTTGGCCATTGGCCTGCATTG
>ERZ1039804.1246-NODE-1246-length-14963-cov-47.325999_pt1 | contig 14963 bp, 9 predicted proteins | sample MGYA00383089_ERZ1039804 | MGnify/ENA primary metagenome ERZ1039804 (study PRJEB29581, sample SAMEA5548359) | metagenome | biome: marine; feature: coastal; material: water | depth 1 m | study: Short-term variability in the microbial, nano- and picoplankton...
AAATAGATGGAGTAAACTACTTAGAAAGCGAAAAGCAACTGGAGAACCGTATATATTATTTAAAGGAAACACTAACAAAGCAAATCCAAAAGCATATAAGCAAAACGGATTAAAAGTACATATGACCAACATATGTTCAGAAATTACATTACATACAGATGAAAACCACAGTTTTGTTTGTTGTTTATCATCATTAAATTTAGCAAAATATGAAGAATGGAAGGGTACTAACCTTATATATGACGCCACGTTCTTTCTTGACGGAGTTATGGAAGAATTTATTCAGAGAGCCAAAGGATTACGCGGCTTCGAAAACTCTGTTCGATCTGCACAGAAAGGGAGAGCATTGGGTCTGGGAGTCCTCGGATGGCATACATATCTCCAAGAGAAAAGCATTCCTTTCGAAGGTTTACTTGCTCAGTTTGAAACTAGGAAGATTTTTTCGCAACTCAAAATTGAAAGCGAAAGGGCTAGTAGAGATCTTGCTGAAATTTATGGCGAGCCTTTGTGGTGTGTTGGTACTGGCATGCGTAATACTCACTTGCGTGCTATTGCTCCCACTGTTAGTAATTCAAAGCTTTCAGGGAATATCTCGCCTGGAATAGAGCCTTGGGCTGCCAATGTATTTACAGAGCAATCAGCTAAAGGTACTTTTATACGTAAAAATCCTACGTTACTAAAACTATTAAGAAAACTTAAAATAAATACAAATGAAACTTGGGATAAAATACTCGCAGATGGTGGTAGCGTTCAAGGTTTATCTGAGCTTGATGGGGTTGTTATTGGCCCACACGAAATCCCTGCGAAAGAAGTATTTAAGACGTTTAAGGAGATTAATCAATTAGAGTTAGTTAATCAAGCTGGTATACGACAGCAATACATTGATCAAGCAGTAAGTTTAAATCTAGCTTTTCCTAGTATAGCAACACCTAAATGGATTAATCAAGTCCATATGCAAGCTTGGAAAAACGGTATTAAAACTTTATATTATACGAGGACAGAATCAGTGCTTCGTGGAGATATAGCACAACAAGCAATGAGTGAAGATTGTTTGGCTTGTGATGGATAATTAAAAAAGGGGAGGTCTTACGACTTCCCCTTTCTTGGTTACAGGAACTTTTGGGTATGGTACGCCCAGTTTATTTTTGTTCCTTATTTTTTATCCTATTTTTTTACCTTGCTTTTGTGCCTTATATCCTATGTATAACGATGGTAGTATATTATTTTTAATTTGTTTGCCAATTGCAGACTTTTTAAGAGTTTTAGCTACAGGTTTTAATTTTTTAGCTTTGCCTAAAAAAGCCGCAGTTGGATCTCCAGTTGCTAAATCTAAAAAAGTTTGAGCAGTCAAAGCTGGGCCAACCATGCCAGAAGCCGCGTTAAATCCTGAAGATCTTGACAGTATACTCTTAGCTTGCTCACTGCTTTCGCTTCCATCATCTCTATCGGCTAATTCTCTAAGAGCTGTAAGGTCTTGAACGCTAGTTGGAAAATCTCCTCCACTGTCATCTGTTCTTACAATAGCTCTCGCTGCATCAAAAGGATTTCCAGCTATTGTTTTTAGTGATTGAACAAATTCCCCAGTAGCTTCCTTCATTCCAGATAAACCTTTTTTCCCTTTGGCTGCCGATTCGACAGTTTCTCTTGGTGGGTTATTAGCATACCACTGTTTAATTGTTTCTGTACTTGCCCCAACTGGAAAGCTAGATCCTTTAGAAGTGTCCATTGTAAAGCTTTCACCAATTTTTTTATTAGCGTTAACAACTCCTAAATCAACCTCTTCTAAATTAGGTCTATGAATAGACCCTTCACCAAAATACTTAGCGTATTCAGCATCAGACATACCAGACTCTTTTTTACTTGTGTACTGAAGATTGTCTTCATTTTTAGGATTTTCTTCTTTCCTAAAAGGACTATTACTCATAAACTTTTTTGAAAACGTCATGATCTTTATTTTTCTTTCTTAAACATTAATTTATATAGTAGCGAGTTCCATTCACCTTTTAAATATATATTAAATGAAACTAATTTATTTCCGATTTTTATTAAAAACTTTCCCATAATTTATTAATCAAAGTCAAAAGCATCGCCATAACCTGACTTATCTAATAAACCTTTTTTATGTAGTTTTCTAGCTGTTGTTTCGTAAACTCTATATAAGCTATCAGACTTTACTCCAGGCTTAGATCTTCCTTCAGGCGTCATACTGCTTTCCCAGTTTTTTGCATCTTTTTTTATTTTTTTCATTAATCTTTTTGCTTCAGCATCATTATTTGAAGCGTTTTGATTCAAAGGTGCGTTGTGATTTATATTTAAATCTTTTTTAAGTTTACTTATTTCTTCAGGCTTTCTAATGGTTGCATACTTTGTATACTGACCTTCATAAAATTGATCTCTAACTTCTTGAGGAGGTCTACTTCCGTTTGCTTGCATTTTTTTACCCATATGATATCCAGCGTAACTACTAACCCCTTTAGCTTTTTGAGCTCTTTCATAGCTTTCTTTGCTTAGATTTGTTTTGCTTTTTTCATACGGAGCAGTTGCTTTTTCTACATATTGCTTGTATTCTTTAGCGTCTTTAACAGCTTGACCAATAGCTTTTGTGTCAATTTTTTGGTCTAGCGGTGATCCGTAATTAGCAGCACTGCAACTTTTCTTTTCTAGTGGTGTACCATAGCTTACTGGGCTACAGTGTTTTGACATAAATGTACTCATTTTTTTGTTTTATATTTTATATTAGCATTTCCATCTTCTTCTAGCTGCTTTACCTCTTTCACCTGTCCAGCCTTTTGATCTAGCGCAAAATGATTTTCTTCTTTTAGCAGCTTTACTACCAGGTTTAACATCACCTGTTACGGCTGTTTTTAACTTGCTACCTGGATTTTCTTTTCTATATTTTTTTACGCCAGCCTCTGTCATACCAGCTCCTTCTTCTGTAGATAAAAAATTTCTACCTTTACCTTTTGTCGTTTTTCTTACCTTTGAAAAAGGTGAGTTATGTTGTATATATGCCATAATTAATATGTCCAGATTACGTTTTGTGACTTATCTTTATCGATGTCCACGTGTATAAACGTGTTTGCAACACCTATTCTATTGAAACCTACTTCTAACAATGCAGTTAACATTTCAAATCTATCGTTAGATTTTATACATGCTACATCAATTGCTAAACCTTTTAAATGCGAAGACGAACTAACTCCACCAACCTTATGGTTATGAGATTCTGTTCTATACCCACTATTTACACGTATTGGCTTACCATAGATCTCTCTAGCTTCATCTATCATTTCTAGGAGCTTTGGATCCATAAGTTGACCACTACCTTTTGTATCAGGTGAATCAAACTCTTCATAGTTAAAATATTTCATTATTTATCTTTCTTGATGTTTACCCATTTAGATAATGTATATCCAATTGTAATTACAAGTAACAATATTTTCAAACCGTCTTCTATTTGTGTAAATGTTGTTACACCAAGAGTTCCAGCATTCATTGCGTATAGTTTAATATCTGATATATTCATTTTTATTTTTTTCTACAGCTTCCTTTACTGTAAGGTTTTTTACCTGGAACTGGTTCATATCCAGTCCAACAACGGCTTTTATTAAACGGTGAAACGGGTTTTAGCATGCTTAATGGTCCACTAAACTCACTAGGATCTTTTTTATCTTTTGGTAAATCTGGGTGTAACTTATAAAGTTTCTTTTTCTCTTGTTCATTTAAAGTATCCCAGCCAAACTCTCCAAATACCTCTTCTGCTAATTTATCTTTTTTACTTTTTTTATTCTTTGGATCCGGCATCTTTCTTTTTATTTTGTAGTTTTATAATTTCTTTAACTCTTTGCTCTTCTTTAGTTAAAGCTCTAATTTCTTTTTTAGTTAAACCTAAATCTAGTAGCATTTTTACTTGATCAGACTTGTTTAAATCAAATATTTTTATACTTTGCTTTTCAGTTTCAGTTAATACTGGTTTGCCTTCAGCTAATCCAAAGTATGGTAATCCAACATCCCAGCCTGACCAACCTAAAGCTAATGCAACTTTTTGCCAGTTTTTTGTAGCAGGATTTAATATATTGCGCATGTTGTTCATCTTCATAACTGCTCTATCTAACGGTATATTAAACGCAGCTGATATAACTTGAGCACCAGCTAAATAAGCTGGATTATCCATACTGAAACCTTTTTCTTTTATTTCTTTACGATTCCAAGAAACAGTTCTAGTAGCTGATTTTATTTTTCTAATTTTAGATCCAAGTGATGGAGCTATAGAAAGTAAATCGTCAAGAGCTTCTTCAAACTTAGGCGATTTTTTATCTGCTTGCTCAGCTATAGTTATCAAGGCGTTCTTAACACCAGCAATAACTGCACCTTGAATACCAAGACCTTTTAACTGTGAATCAATAGCGCCGTTTAAAGCTCTTTCTAGTTTCTGCTCTTTATTTTTTTCTGTTAACTCTTCGTCTTCTTCGTCATCATCAAACATTGCCCAAGCTAAACCGCTTTGTAAAGCGTTAAATAATAAGTTTTGAACAGCGCCGTAGTAAACTATTTTAGATATATTAGATCTCCAATCGCCTCTACCGTTTATTAAGTCTTGTACAGCTCTTTTTTGTATACGTACATACTGAAGTTGTGTGTTACCAAACTGAAGTACAATACGACCTATTAAAGATCTTTGCTGTTGACTAATACGCATTGGACTACTTGATTGCTGATTCTCTTCAGCTATTAATCTAAAGTCTTCAAAAGCTTGCTGTTCTGCAGCTTTTCTATCCATACCTTGTTCAACTAAAGACTCTATTCTATTTCTATAAAATGTAGCGCCTCCAGAAGCAATAGCGAAGCTATCTGCATATCTAGTAAGCACAAAACCTTTATTAAGTAAATATGCTATAGCGGCTTGAACTTTATTTTTACTGCCTTCAACAGCATCAGCTATTTCAGATTCACTTACATTAATTTTAAGACCATCTCTTCTTTCAAGTAAGTAATCAGAGTTCATTAAAGTTAAAAAGTCACTCCAAAATTGTTTTTGGTTAGCAAACGCTTTACCCGCCTTTAATATATTATTATCACCCCAATTTATAAAGTTTACCGCAGATATAGTCTGTAATACTGCAGATCTTGTATTTAAGAACATTATAGCACCAACAGAGTTGTTTAACCAGTCTAATATTTGATTAGAAATTCTATCACCACCTAATGGTCTATTACTACCGCTTTTCATGGCTCTTAACGAGTCTTTCAATGCTTCAACATACTTAGCGCCAAAAGCAGCCTCAAGCTTATTCATATTCTTTTCAGAGAATATAATGTCTACATTTTCTTGCCACTCTTGTAAATACTCTGCTCTATTTACTTTATTAATACCAGATATAACATCCGTAGTAATATTACCAGCTGTCCAGTTTTTATCTGGTTTTGGATATGGTTTACCTTTTTGTAGATTAACAAGTTGATCAGCGAAAGCTTGTAATTGTGGATCAGCTTTAACGAAGTCTGTTAATCTTTTTTGATCACGCTTAGAAAGTCCTGGAACTTCTAGTCCTTGACTATCCCATATGTAAGTTCTAATAGCATGTTGATAAGAGTATTTAGCTATACCAGTTTCTTTTTCTAAAGTTTTTGGTATGTTTTTAAATTGCTTTTTCAAAGCCTTATAATCTCTACCGGCAGCAACTTTAGCTTGTGATATAGCCATTTCAGCTCTATTGTATGGATCAATCAAGTTATCTTTATAAAATGCCATTTGAGCATCACCAACTTTACCTTTACTTAATGTTTTGTAAAGCAACCCGACAAAGTCTTCGGCTGATGGAGGTATTAAGAAATCAAACCTACCTTTACTAGCTCCAACTGTTTTGGCTTTTGCAGCAGAGTAATCTTTATAAGATTCAATACCCGTTGTCTTCTCTATAATGTCATTGAATATTCTATCAAATGCTCCTGTTTTACTAAACTTAGCTTGTTGTACTTTTGATTTAACATCAACTTGACTAAGCACGTCTTTAACAGCTTGAACATTTTTAACAGCATCATCAGCAAAGTAAAAGTCATTATAACCCTCAGCTGCTTTACCAGCTATCCACCTACCTTTCGCGGCAGCAGTTCCATCACCTAAACCTGTTATGTTTTGTAAAGGTATATCAATACCATTTGCTTTCATAAACTCTTGTATAGGTTTAGCAGCGTCAGCAGGTCTTGCTGTTAATATAAATACATCATCAGTACCTCTAGCTGCGGCTATTTTTTGAGCAACGCTAAACAATGGTCCTTTTTCGCCTTCAATAACTCTACTGAACTCTCTAAAATCAAACTCTGCACCTTGACTTTCTAAAACATCATAATTTTCAGCAAAACTAGTTGCATCAACTTTACCAACTTTATTGGTGTTTATACCAGCGTAAACTTCTTGTAAAAACTCATCAGGCAGAGGCTTTCCATACTCTATAGTCTCTGTGTTAATTTCATATAAGCGATCACCAAAGTCTTCTCTATATCTCTTTAAACTCTCTTGAACACTTTCGTAAGTTTTCTTTACAACAAAATCAGGTAATGATCTTTCTGTTCTAGCTTTATTTCTTTCTATTGCAGTTTCAAGAGGTGTAGTAGCTACAACCATATGAACTTCAAAACCTTGATCTTGTAAAGCTTTTATCTTTTTAGTAGTAGCGTTATAAGAAGCGCCGGTTCCATCTATAACCATGCCATTACCCGCAGCGGCGTATTTATCAAACTTAGCTACAGCAGCTTTTCTAGCAGCAGCACCAAGTTTAGATCTAGTAGATCTTTGCTCTGCATTGTAATCAGATTCTTTAGCTGGTAATCCAGCTTCTTCTTTCATTGCTTCTAGTGCTATATCTTGATTAACTACCTTGTAACCACGTCTGCCGAGTTGTAATCCTTTGCCAACATTTGTTTTACCAGCGCCAGGACCACCGACCATAAATATAGCTTTTAGCTTTGTAGCACCTTCACTAAAACCACCTTCTACGTTTTGTACAGTATATAATACTTTGCTTTTAGATCTAGCTAATGTATCGTCAAAGTCGAATACTCTAATCTTTTTAATTGGAGCATCAGGTTTTCTAGCTTGATTCAATGCATTATCTAGCACACCAAGCTCATTAACAACAGTTTTGCTAAACTTTGCATTTTCACCTTTTAATTCTAAAGTCGCGGGTTGCGTTTTATTGTTAATTAAAGCTGGTTTAACCTGACTATTGCCTGTGTTTATTTGTAAATCAAGCTCTTTTATGGCTCTTTGCTTTGTTATTTCACCTGTTAATACTTTGTAAATTAAATTGTTTTGAACAAATATATTATTTGGATTTTGATCATAGCTAGGTAATTCTTTTATATAAGTTTTAGCTATGCTTTCACCGTCTATAAACATTTCATTAGCGTTGAAACCAGGAGTACCATCATTTGTATTGTTGTTTACTTGAGGATTAAAATATCTAACTAAAACATTAGGTATTTTTGATTTATCTCCAGTTTTAAAATACTCTATAGCTTGTTGCTGAAAAAACGGTACCTGACTTGAAATAAAATTATAAGGTTTTCCGTACTCTCCGTTAATATCACGAAGTTTATTGTCTTGCAATTTTGATATACCAATTTGAAAATAAACGTTTTGTATAAAAGGTATGGCTAAATCTACTTGATCAAAAAGCATGGAAGCATACATTACTGGAACCATTTCGTTAGAAGGGTCTACGTGTTCATCGGCTGTCTGCTCTTTGTTTTTTTTAGCTTCAATAAACTGTTTTGTTACACCTCTATCTACAGCCATATTTCTAACAACATGTGATGTAGACAAAGACTGAGTACCAAATATAGCTAATAAAGGTAAATAATTTTCTGGATTAGCTTTTACAGCGTCTGCACCACCTTGTAATATTTCTTGTATACCTTTGTAATTATTTTTAACTTTTTCTTTTTGTTTAGCTTTTAAAATTTCACTAGAATCACTATAAGTAATTAGGCTAGGTTTTGGTTTATTTCTTGAAACAGCTTGCTTGACTTTTTCAACGTCATAATTAAGCTTATTACCCTCTTTAAGCCATTTATTTTTATTTTCTATTGCTTTTTTAATAGAGGCATCTGCTTCTTTTGATGTAAAAAAGAAGTTTGCTCCTCTACTTCCATAACCAACAATAGAGCTTTTAGATATAGATTCTATTGGAATATATTTCCACAGCTCTGTTTCTAAAGCATTTTGAACGTATTTTCTGTGAGTCTTATTTCTAGGATTTAAGTTATTAGCGTTTATTTCTTCATTTTCAAAAACTACTTTTATTTTGTTTTTATTGGCAAAATCTGAAGCAATTTCTCTCATGACGACAATACCGTCTCTATTGTCAAATTTAACTTTTTGTGTTATACTAAACTTAGCCCCACCACGAAGTCTTTCAGGTGTAGTAGGTACTAAATCTTCAAACATACGGTTTCTAATATGTAAGTTTAATAAGCCACGTATTGTTTGACCAACAGCATCTCTGTAAATTGGTTTAGTAGGCTTTTGTCTAATAAGATCCATGTAATCTTTTAAAGTACCTGTAAGTTTGCCGTTTGTGTATAAGGCGTTCATTACATTTCTAGGTAAAAAAGTACCTTTACCAAAACCATCTTTAGTCTTTGGTAATCTAGCAAAATCGTTATTAGCGTTTTTAAGTAAAAACTGTTTAGCTGTTGTTAGTCCTTCAGAGTCTGTTTTCTGATAGTTTCTAGTTTTATCAGTTATAGTCTGAGGGTTTAAACCAAACATACCAGCGTATATATCAGCAACAGCTTTTGGAACATTTCTAGTCTCACCAAATCTAGTTATACTTTTACCTTTAAAACCATCTTTAGTAGCTTCAGTTATTTTTGTTTCAACTTCAGCTTTATCTTTAGCACCTATTTTTTCTACTTGAGCTTGTGAAAACTCAACTGTTTCAGTAGGTTTTTTAGCTACTTTAGCTTCCTTCACTGTTGTTGTAGTCGGTGCTTTAGCGGCAACTTGTCTAGCGGCTGCTGAATCAATACTAGCACCTTCTTGTGTTACGCCACCTATTTGCTTAGCTCTTTCTAATATTTCAGCTTGACGCTGACGCATTAAAGATCCAAGATATGTATTAACCTGAGCTGTGTCAGCATTAAAGTCGGCTAGCAACTCTTTGTTTCTACCTGGAAATATACCTTGCATTTGCTCTGTTACAGCTGTTTTAATAGCATCCATAGGTATACTACCTGTTGGATTAAACTTGAGGCCTTTGCTAATGACAGGCCAGTTGTTTTCAACTACAGCATCCATAGCTCCAAACCTATCAGTTTGATTTGAAGATGGAGAGTTAATAATGTTAACTAAATCTTCATTATTATATACACCTTCTTTTGTTAAATCTATAAACTCTTGACCTCTTTTAGTTATTGATAGTTTACCACCTTTAGCTTGAGCTTTTTTATCTCTATCAGCTATAAACTGCTCAGACTCAGTAAGCATTTTTTGACCAGCTTCAGTTAACTTGCCTTTTTGTATATTCGCTTGATAGTCTCTTATAAAGTTATAAACATCTCTACCAGTCTCAAACTCTATTTGATCAAAGCCTTTACCTTTAAGAAAGTTTATAAGTTTTTTACCTAACCTCAAAAAGCTTTCACTTAAATTGTCAGACCAAGTTATTTCCCCTTTACCTATAGCATCAGAGTATGCTGTTAAATACTCTTCAGCATATTCAGATATATCATTTTCTATAGGATTACCTTCGCTGTCTTTTTGTATTACGCCATTTTCATCTCTAACGTAACGATAGTTATCATCAATACGCTTTTGCACTATTGATAGTTCTTTATCGCTTAAAATATTTTTAAAATCTTCAACAAGTTGAACCGCAGCTGCTGGATCAGAACTCATTTTAGCTCTAACAATCTTATGAAATAACTCGTGGTTAGCAGCTGTAACAGCATTAACTTTAGCTGCCCAAGATTTGTTTATAAATATTTGACCAGTTTTCTCATCTATAAAAGCATCAGAGTCTTTTGGTTTTCCAGTTCTTTCAGCGAACTCTTCTTCTGTGTCTATTACTGTGACGTTGTCTTCACCGGCAAACTTCTTAACAGTTTCAATGTCTTTTTCAACTTTAGGCATGTTCTTTTGTTTGTTTTCTTCAAGAACATATTTAGCTAATACATTAGCGGACGAAGTGCCTATATTATAAAGTTGTTTGTTTTTTGATTCTAAAAGAGTTTTTTTAGTTTTTTCATCTATAGATTTATTATTTAATATAGATTGAATATCTCTTTTTACTTCATATTCTTTAGCTTTATTTTCTAATAAAACTTTTTTCTCAGCACTAGTCATTTTGTCAAGACGATCGAACTCGACTTTTAATGCTTTCATGTTTTCAACCTCAAGTTGATTTATTTCGTCTTTAATATCATTAACCGCTGAAACATCTAGATTTTTATCAGTATTAAGCTTGTTGGTTAAATATTTTATTCTTGATGTGTTTTCGCCAACAACTTGATAAGATTGTTTACTTCTAAACGGTGCTACTAATTGTTTTCCAATTAATGGCATTCTAATAGCAACACCAGCTGTCCAGAGAGTGCTAAAAGCTGTTTCTGCCATGTTGTCAAAAAGGTTGACGTCTTTTTTACCAAGAATATATCTATCAGCTATATTACCTACAAGGTTGTCAAGCATTTCACTAGGTATTTCTTCACCCATGTCTCTAGCCCAACGTCCAGCGCTACTTAAAAAGCCTTTCATTGTTTCATTAAAGCCGGTTTTAAATCCAGGTAAGTTTTTATAGGCGAAATCAAGCCTTTTTAACATACCTTGTGTTACGTATTCTGTTGCTGCTGCTGAAACACCTGTTAAAGTAGCTGCAGCATACATCTGATAAATATTATAATCGGAAGTACCAAGATCTATTTCTTCCTGCATTTCTCTAAACTTATTACCAGACGTGGCTGCAGCTATTAAACCAAGCCCAGTTCCTCCAGTCATACTTAACACAGCATATATAGGCACTTGCTGGCCAAAACTTGTTCCTAACCATCTAGCCCAATCTTGACCACTTTCAAGTTTACTAAACTCTTTAGGCACGGCCATTTCTTGGTTTATAGCTTGAATAAAACCATCGGTACTATTGATTATTTTTTCAGTAGCAATTCTACCCTGTGTTGGCACACCAAGTTTTTTAGCTAAAATTGGATTAGGCGTAAAAGGATTAGCTGCTAAAACAAAATCAGTTACACCCAATCTTGTAGCCTGCTCTAATAGCCCATTAACGAATAAATCTACAGTTGACGTGGCTATTGAGCCAGCTGTGTTTGTTAACCAACCGTAGTTTCTAGAATATAAATCATTAAATAGTTCAGCGTCTTCAGTTGTTTTAGTTTTTTCACTAATACTGTCAAAAGATTTTTCAACTATATTATAATTAGCGTTAATATCTAAATTTAAAAGTCTAATTTTTTCTCTAGCAGCTGCAGCTTCTTCTTCTGTAGAATATGTTGTTAAAGCTAAGCCAGTTTTTTTCATTGTATCAAAAGCAACAGCTTCTCTTCCTAAGTATATTTTAGCTGTTTCTTTTTTTAAATCTAAATTTTTAACAGCTGCTATTAATTCTTCTCTTTTTTCTTGAGTTGTGTCGCCAAATAAATCTTCAAAACTTTTAACACCTAAAACTGTAGAAAGAACAAAATCACTTTCAATTAATTCTTTGTCACCTATATCTTCATAAAGCTTAGATTTTTCTTCTTCTGTATATTTTTTAATATACATGTCTATAACTTCATCTTGAACCATTTCATTGGTTACTTCAGATATGTCTATATTTTTTTCTTTAGCATAAGCGGCTTTAGCTTGATTATAAAAATCTAATTGAGTTTGAGCTTCAACATTCGTTGGATCTAAAGCATCAGCTACAAATGTAGCGACAGCTCTACTTCCAGGATCTGATATCCCAGCAATATCAACTGAAGGTATATTTGATCTTATTTTTTCGCCAAGTAGATTTAAATAGCTAGGTTCTTCTTCTTCTTTTATTATAGAAGATTCATAAGCTCTAGTAGATATTTCAGATTCTAAATCAGATAATTTTTTATCTATGTCTATTCTTAAACTCGCGCCTTCAAGTAAAGAAACATCAGAATATTTTTCTTCTAAATCAGATAATTCTTGCTGATATTGTTTTAATTTTTTTACTTCTCCAGCTGGAAGATTATTTATTTTTTCTTGTATTTTTGCTTTTTCTAACTCGTAGTTACCTTTTTGCTTTCTTAACTCTTCTATATATTTATCAGCGTCAGGATATTTTTTTCTTATCTCATCAAGTCTAGTTTGTGCTTTTTCTACATCAGCTTCAGCTAATTTAACTCCCAATGAACTTATTTCAGCTTCTCTTCTAGTTTCTCTAGTAAGATAATCGTAAAACAATACATCATCAAAAGACTGCGCACCTTCTCTATTTGGATCAAAATCTTGAGGTTGAGCTTGCTGTGGTTGAAGCTGAGCAACAGCCTGCTCTTTTATTTCTTCTGGTAAAAAACCTAACTGAGACAATATAGATGCCTCAGCGTTTTGTAGTTTAATGTTTTTAGGATTGTTTCTAGCTTTTTCACTAGCATTAATAAAGTCCTCATCTTCAGGTCCTTTATATAAAACCTGCATATCTAAATTACCCTCTTCGTCTACATCGGCTTGATATTTATATTGGTAATCGTTAGCTGTTACTACTTCATCTATCTTTGGTACGCCCTCGTATTCTTTTTGTAAATAATCGTTAATTACTTTAGTTTTGTCTACAGGTTTAGATTGAATTTTTCTACTAAAATCACTAACCTGCTGCGACAGTGATGCCGATAAAGGCTGATCCGATTGAGAAACCGTATCTTCGCTCTCGGATGCCTCCGGCGTTTGATCGGGTGTTACAGTTGCATCCGTTTGTTCTACAACACCCTGTTTCTTTGCTGCCTCTTCGGCAAAACTATCAATACCAACCTTTGGTTGAGAAGCTTTAAATTTTTCAACTTCAGCTATTATTTCCTCTCTAGAAAGTGGAGGATTAACGCTTTGCAGTTCAATGATTTTTTCTTCTAAAGTCATTTAATTTAATTTAAATTATTATCTTGTAAAAATTTTTGTGCTTTTGCTTTTCTACCTTCTGCTATATCAAAAATAGCAGCGTCCTCTGCGACAGTGGGTAGTTGGTTTGTTGTAAATGGAATTAAGTAGTTATTGAAAAAATAATCTTTATATTTTTTTCCAAATAATTCTTTTTTACTTATGTCTAATGGAAGATTTTCTTCATAAGACCAAAAATCTCCTTCTGATAAATAAACATTCCATGCTGCTATAGCTTCTTGCTCTATGCTTACTAAAGCGCCTATTTCAGCTTCTATAAATGGACTTGATTTTTTATTAATTTTATCCAAATCAAACTTAAGAATATTTCTACCTTTTCCATTACCTATATCTATAATTTCATAGTCATAAGAACCGTCTGGATTTTTTAATATAAACTCATCAGCTATAACAGCCGTGGGAGACAATGTACCATCTTCTAAAATATCACTTGGATCAAATAACCCAACTTTTGTTAGTAAAACCATCATTTCGTCAGTTATGTTAGGTGTTTCTGAAACTAACGTTGTTCCTGATTCGTTTAAAAGAGCCAATGCTACACTGTTTATAACTAGAGGTTTCTCAAACATTGGTCCAATAAAAATCAATTCTTGAGATCCGTCTTCTAATAAATTCATAACCATATCATAACCATCACTTTTAGAAAAACCAGGCCTTTCTTTAAATATACAATTAACTACATTGTATTCGTAATTGTTGTTAGGGTCAAAATTTGAATCTTCAGTTGTTTCAGTTTGAGAAATTAGTAATTCTAAAAAATTTAAAGCTTCTCTAGGAGCATCGCTTAATCTTTTTAACTGTTCACGCTCATACTGGCAGTTCTCAGATACACATGTGTTATTTTCTATAGCTATTTTAAGTTTAGCATATATTTCACCAGTATTTTTAAAAGCTTTACCAAGAACATCAAAATTTACATCATGACCTTTAGAAACAAAATCCTTATTAAAAGCTAAAGCATTACTTTCGTTTATTTGCTTTATAATAGTATTATTGACTATATTTTTATTCTCCATTATAAATTATTATTTAAGGTGTTGATGCTGAAGCTGACCCACTACCACCAGCTCCAAATACTGAACCAGCTAAATTACCAATTCCTCCAATAGCACCCATTATGCCAGATGTTTGATCTGCTTCAGCTTGTGCTTGAGCAGCGGCTGCGCCTGCTAGTTGCTCTCTAACGTAATCAACTTGATCTTGTTCTCTAGTTTCTGTCATTTGCATTTTAATAGCTTCACCTTGAGCTTGTGCTGTTTGAGCTCTACCACCTTCAGATATTTGTATATCTTGTAATCTAGCCTGTTGTGCAACTTGAGCAGCTTCCATAGCTTGTTCACCTTGTGCTCTTAATTTTTCATTTTGAGCTTCTTGAGATTCAATACTAGCAGCAACATTTTGTTTGCTTTTTAAGGCAGCGTTAGCTAAAGCAGTTGCACCACCAGCTCCTGCGCCAGTAGCTCTTAACGTATCTAAAGTATTAGCCAAAGATATATCAGATTGTTCTATTTGCATTTCAGCTGCTTGAGTAGCTACGCTTAAATTTGAAAAAGGATTAGAAATTTGACTAGATAAATCTGTTGCCAAACTAGCTAAGCTAGTTACACCGGCGTAAGGGTTAACAATCTCTTGTCTGTTTTTTTCTAAGCTATTTAATTTAGTTTCTAGTCTAGCTCTTTCTGCAGCTGCTCGCCTAGCTGCTTTTTTAGCTTTACTAGCCCCAAATAAACCACCCGCTATATTAGCGGCTGCGCCTATTACTGATGCTATTGGCATAATTTTATATTTTTAATTTTAATATCCACTTGAATATGTATAATTT
>ERZ1039804.1248-NODE-1248-length-14958-cov-4.765752_pt1 | contig 14958 bp, 10 predicted proteins | sample MGYA00383089_ERZ1039804 | MGnify/ENA primary metagenome ERZ1039804 (study PRJEB29581, sample SAMEA5548359) | metagenome | biome: marine; feature: coastal; material: water | depth 1 m | study: Short-term variability in the microbial, nano- and picoplankton...
AGTATAATTATCTTTGTAAAGGACTAGCACAATATTATTTCTAATGCGCACACTAATCAAGAACATAAAGAATAATATAGGAATAATCGAAGGGCCTCAAACTTATAAAAAAGCTGAGGCTCTTTCTAATGTAGAGATGCTCGCCAATGGATATATCCTAATAGAAGACGAAAGAATATCTGATTATGGAAGCATGGTAGACTGTCCAGATAATATGGATCAGGTTATAGATGCTACTGATAGTCTAGTATTACCTGCATGGTGCGATAGCCATACTCATATCGTGTTTGCTACTACTAGAGAGAAAGAATTTGAAATGAAAATCAAAGGGATGTCTTATGAAGACATTGCCGCTGCAGGCGGAGGTATACTCAACTCTGCGCGCAAACTCAAAGACTGCTCAGAAGACGATCTATATGAGATGGCAAAAGGTCGACTAGAAGAAGTAACACAATTTGGAACTGGCGCGATAGAAATCAAATCTGGGTATGGCTTGTCCTTAGAGAGTGAAGTCAAAATGCTAAGAGTAATACGACGATTATCCGCCTACAGCCCTATATCTATCAAATCTACCTTCTTGGGAGCGCATGCTATTCCAACAGAATACAAAAATAGAAGAGAGGACTATATCAATCTCATAATCAATAAGATGCTACCCAAAATAGCAGAAGAAAAATTAGCTGATTACTGCGATGTATTTTGTGAAAAAGGATTCTTCACAGTAGATGAGACGGATCGAATACTTAAGGCTGCCGCAAAATACGGTATACCACCAAAAATTCATGCCAATCAACTGTCTAACTCTGGAGCAGTACAAGTAGGTATCGCTAATAATGCTATTTCTGTAGACCATCTAGAGGTCATGGGAGATACTGAGATAGAAGCACTACTACAAAGTAATACAATCCCTACGCTACTACCCTCTTGCTCTTATTATATTAATATACCTTACGCGCCAGCAAGAAAAATGATTGAAGCTGGCCTAGGCATCACCCTAGCTACAGATTTCAATCCTGGATCTTCGCCTTCTGGAAATATACCATTCTTACTTTCACTGGCTTGTACTAAGATGAAGTTGACACCAGAAGAAGCATTCAACGCAGTGACTATCAACGGTGCTTACGCAATGCAACTAGAAGATGAAGTAGGAAGCATCACTAAGGGGAAACTGGCCAATCTAATTATCACTAAAAACATTCCAAACCTAACTTATATACCATATATGTTTGGCACCAATCACATAGAAAAAGTCTTGGTAAGAGGAAAAGTAATGTAATACCGTTTATTAGTAAATAAATGTCATTAATTCTTTTAGTTTGTTCCATCGAGTGACAACGAAACACCAAAACAATTAGGCATTTAAGTAGCCTAAATGCCGCAACAATCATTAAATTAATAAAACAATTTCCATTCGCTTTATTGTTAGTTGTATGCTTGACTTTCGTCTTTTATTCAACAAACGAAAGGCTATTCTACATTGATAATGTAACAAAATAAACCTCAGCTCTATCTATACTCTGTATGGAGCTGGAAGGCATAATCGATTTTTTATTAATAACAATAAACTAGTCAGTTTTGATATACTCGCACTAATATTTTGAACGTTACAATTAAGGTTTATTAAAGTGGAATAAGATTATAATAAACATATAAGAAGAATCACATATATATTATACCTTTGCGACCATTGACCGATGAAGTAAATTACAAAGAATTTTTACTCTAACACACCGTAAAATAAGGTGTTACTACACGAATGTAAAAAAGCTATTTTGGAGCTTAGAATAAATTTATGAATAACCAGCTTTTGAAAATAAATATTCAATCAACTTTAATGGCTATTTGTCTAATATTGGGTGTAACGCTAGACATATCAGCTAAGCCAACTATTGATGGATTTAATCCTATTGAACTTAATATTGGGTCTTTAACTGGCGAGTTCGGCGATATTGTTTGTGTAGATGTGACTGCTGATAATTTTATTAGAGTAGAAGGCATGCAATTCTCTATTAATTATAACAGCAATTTACTTTCTATAATTTGTCCTGTAGATGTAACTAACTCTCCCTTGGACCAGACTGAACTATTTTTTAATTGCTTTGACGATGATGGCACAGTAAGAGTCTTTTGGACCGATCCTAATTCTACAGAAGCAGATGGTATTACAATACCAAATGGAGATGTACTTTTCTCCCTATGTTTTGAAATTGTAGGCACGTGTGGACTGAATAGTCCAGTTATTTTCACGTCAGATCCTCTGCCAATAGAGATATATCAGATCTCTGAAGCTGGTGTGAGTTGCGAAAATCAAGAAATTATAGTCAATGAAGGAAGTGTTGGTATTTCCTGTTCAGATATGATCATCAATGCATTTAGATGCAATGCATCCACAGCAAACGATGACGGTACTCTATCATTCTATGTAGCAGGTGGATCTGGTAGTTATAATTATACCGTTATTCCTGGAGGATTCATGGGTACAATAGGAGAAAGCGAATGGGTGAGATTGGAAGGACTCTCTACAAACAACTATACCATAACGGCGACCGACAACAATTCAGGAGAAGTAATTAACCAAAACATTTTTATTTCTGATATCGGAACAATACAGGTAACGCTTGAAGCCACTGATCCTTATTGCTTCAATAGAGATAAGGGATTTATCGAAACTAAAGTTACCAATAGCTTCGGAGACGAATTAGTAGCAAATTACGAATGGTCTACCTTTCAATTTACGCAAGATATAGATAATCTCGGCAGTGGCACATATACTGTAACTGTGACTGATCTAAGTGGCTGTTCTGCAACTGAATCTGCCACATTATACATTGAACCGTTAATCTTACATGCTGAATTATTAGATAGTGCCTCTTGCGAAGGTAATAATGATGCTTTAGTAAAAATATGGGCAGAAGGAGGAACTCCTTTTCCACCTATGCCAACTAATCCAGAATACAAATACGAAACAGATGCGGGAAACATAGGACCAATAGACACAATTTTCCTCAATAATGTAGAGACTGGAATTTTCAACTTCTCTGTAATTGATGCCGCTATACCACTATGCCAAGTCGATAGCTTCATCGACATACCATTCATAGGAGTAGATCTATCTATAGAGCTTGACGTTACAAACATATCATGCTTTGGAGCTGATGATGGATCAGTTACCATTAAGGGCATAGGAAGTACTAACTTCGGATTCATCGTAAGAGATGATATGAATATGTTAATTGCAGGAGCAGGAACTCCAACAAAACAAACATTCCCTGACCTCAGTCCTGGATGCTATACTGTAACAGTTATAGAATCATTTAACGGATGTGAGATATCTGATGTATTCTGTTTAGAAGAGCCAACAGAATTAGTACTTCTTACTGATAATGTAATTAATCCTGGATGTATAGGTAACGATGGTGTAATACAACTTACGCCTACAGGAGGTACAAGCCCATATGAATTTATGTGGTCTGATGGACCTTCAACAGCAGAAGATCGTAATGGACTTATAGGCGGTATGTATCAAGTCACATTGACTGATAACCATGGTTGTACAGATATCGCTTCATTCGACTTACCTAATGGTGAAGATATAGAGATCAATTCTAATATAATACAAGCCATCAACTGTCCACAAGACGAAAACGGTGTTATAGAAGTAGTCATAGCTAGTGGAGATACATTCACATATAATTGGGAGCTTTCAGATGGTACATTTGTATCAGATATGCAGACTGTGTCTAATCTAGGATCTGGAGTATACTATGTTACTGCCACAGATGCTACTGGTAGCTGCACCGCATTAGATACCGTCATACTTGCAGTTGCATCACCTATTACTATAGAAGGTAATTTTACAGAACCTACTTGTCCTGGTGTACCTAATGGTGTTATAGGTATCGTCCATATTGAAGGAACTTCACCTTTTGAGTATCTTTGGGAAGATGGTAGTATGTCACAAGTACTCAGTGGAGTCACAGAAGGTACATATGATGTCACAATCACAGACAATAACCAATGTGAACTAGATACTTTCCTCACGCTTTCAGTACAAAACCCAATAGGAGTAGATTTTACAGATATCGTGGGTGTCGATTGCTTCGGATCAAATAATGGATCTATCACGGCAACTGCAAATGGTGGTCCTGAAATGGCTGGCACATATACCTATTTTTGGTCCAACGATCCTGCGAATGGAGTGAGTGGAATAACTAGTAGCCAATCAAACTTTCCAGCAGGAGAAAATTGGGTTATTGCAACCGACTTTTTCTGTGCTTCGGATACTGTATTTTTTACTATTCCGAATATAGACTCTATTGCGATTGATATAGTTAATAGTGTATTTAATTCTCCAAGTTGTTTTGGAGATTGCGATGGTACAATCGAAATCGTAACTATAGGTGGTAATCCTGCCTCTTATAACTATACATGGTTAGACGATAATAGTAATAATTCGATGCGAATAGACCTCTGTGCTGGACTTTACGATTTAATGATCACGGACGCCAATGACTGTAACGTCACACGATCTATAGAGTTATTAAATCCTATGATTCTGAGCACTAAAATAGATTCTTTACTTCTTCAAGAAGTGAGTTGTAATGAAAACAATGGAGAATTGGCTGTAGAAACTACTGGCGGAACTGAGCCATACACATATATGTGGACGGATAATGTATCTACTAATAAACTAGCTAAAGGCCTTAGTGCTGGTACATACAATATAATTGTAACCGACGATAACAATTGTACAGCAGAAACATCATATACATTGGTAGCACCTGAACCAGTCATGGTTGTTTTAGGGGATATTTCAGAGCCCAATTGTTTCGGTGAGCTCACCTGTATAAGTATAGAGTCTGTTACTGGAGGAGTCGGTAATGACTACACATTTACGATAACCCCTGATGGATTTAGATTTCCAATAGATAGTTGTGTAGCAGTATACGCTGATGAGCATCTGATAACCGTTTTTGACAGCACTGGTTTTTGCAGTTGGGAGACCACTATCACTATCGATCAGCCAGATGAGATTATGGTAGATGCCGGACCAAATCAAGAAATAGATCTTGGAAGTGCGAGTGATATTATCTCACCGATCATAAACTCTACATTGCCTGTAACAGATATATCATGGTCACCCATGGATAGCCTAGAATGCAAAGACGCAGACTGTGAAGAGGTAATTTCCAATACGCAATTCGATCAACTATATACAGTAACAGTCGTCGACGAAAATGGATGTTCTGCAATGGATGATATTCTCATCACAGTGAACAAAAGTAGAAATGTATACATTGCCAATATATTCACGCCAAATGGTGATGGCACCAATGACTATTTCAACCTTGTAATAGGCTCAGGTGCTGTTTCTATATCATATCTTTCTATATACGATAGATGGGGCAATAGTGTATTTTCTATAGAAAACGAATATATCCCTGAAATAGGACAGCAAGATGGGTGGGACGGAAAACACAATGGTCAATATGTCAATCCTGGGGTATATGTTTATACTGCACAGGTAAACTTCTTAGATGGTATAGTACTACAATACAGTGGAGATATCACAGTGATTCGATAGTTTTCAAAAAACTGTAGTTCAGTCATAATTATTGATAATTCCTATCGTCGATATAAGGAATACTACTGAAATATAAACACAGATCATACAACCTTAATACTTTGAAGTATCCTAAGGCATTGTCCCACTAGTATCTGCAATCACATCCTTCTCATCTTGAAGTCTTGGCTTGAATTGTGCCAGTGAGAGATAAAGTAATCTATTTCCGAATTGAATTGGAAAATACAGTGATTATTACATGGTTACCGTAGAACAGTAAACCCGCCAACTTTGCTAAACTCTCCCGTCTGACAGGTATATTTTACTTTGTACACATAATGTCCAGGATTGACCGGAGATCCGTTAAAGAAACCATCCCAACCATCGCTTACACCATTGGCGACGAATACTCTACTTCCCCATCTATCGAATATTTCGAAAGATTCTAATGACTCAATAATAAACGTATTGGAGATACGATATGTCTCGTTTAGTCCATCTCCGTTGGGAGTAAATGCTGAAGGAAGCAATAGATTTTCGCAACTGATATCGTCATCACTTATTACATTTATTCTTACTGTATCTGACTGTGTACATCCGTCTATAGCGACGGTACTCAGCGTATAGCTAGTGGATTCTGTAGGAGTTGCTATAGTATTAAAATCATTGGTAACTGATAGCCCATTTACAGGTGACCAAACTAGAGAGTTAGCGCAATTGTTACCTGCTGATAGATTTACACTATTACCTACAAATATGGTAGTATCTCTATTAATTATCTCTCCAGGGAATAGGTATCTATTATTAGCCTCTAATAGAGAAATAGGTCTATCGTATATTTTAAATTCATCGATCACTCCAGTAAATCTCTCTTCATTTACCGCAAGGCATGGACTATTAGATATACCGAATAATGCATTCTTTCCTATAGACAATCCCTTTGGGGCAACAGTCGTACTAACAAATTGATTGTCAAGATAAAAGGAATACTCCAATCCAGATTTAACCCATAAAATATGATGCCAACAGATATCAACATTGAGCTCAGCTCTCGTCTCTATACGTGCATTGATATTCTCAGTAAGGTTAACTAGTATATCATTGGTATTACTTATATATCTTATCGTAAAATTGCTATCCAAAGAACAATCCGTAGAAAATGATAATATATCAATAGTACCATTTACAGGTTCTATTTGAAAATAGAATTCGAGGCTAAAATTTTGCTCAAAAACGTCTCGCAGTCCAGCTGGAAATACAATCCTATCATTCACTCCATCTAGAGAGGCACTTTGGCCTACTAATCCACAGCCACAAGTAACACCCTGTAAATCAGCATCAGATTGAAGTAATACTTCGTCAGTACCATCACACATATCAAAACTGTAATGTACCACCTGTGCACTAGCATATCTTACGCCAAGAAAGATTATACTAGATATAATCAACACTAATTTTACGAAGTAGGACTTCTGTCTTATCATTTGCATTAAGCTCATGCTACAAATCTATGTTAAACTATTTTGAAAACATGTCTCCCAGACCTGCTAATCCACCAGGAAGTACTTTACTCATCATATCTTGAGAGGCAACAGCCTCTTGCTGCTGGATAGCCTGAGTGATATCATTGATTGCGAATATGAGCATATCTTCCAACTGCTCTTTGTCTTCCATCAGATCTTTATCAATAGAAATATTGAGTATCTCTCTAGCTGCATTAGCTTCTATGGCAATACCATTTTTAGATACCGCTACCTTTATTTTTTTCAGCGTAGATTGCATCTCTTCTTGCTGCGATTTCATATTTTTCATCATATCTCCAAACATAGTCATCTCACTTTTTAAAATTGGTTTGCAAAAATAGTAGTCTCTGATGATATATACTAAACCCTTCTGACATATAAGAATAAAATCTCTCTATTATATAACAACTAAATATATACGTTAATATCATATATGATTTGTCTTAAAAATATAAAGTATTTTAACTTTGCCTTAGTTACTTAAAAAATTACAATAAAAATAACTGGAAAAATGAAAAAGTTAATGCCATTATTTGTCTTAATATTTTTAATCTCCTCTTCTATTAGTAGCCAAGTATTGTATAACGCCGACTTCTCTACAGATGGAGATGGATTTCCTGACCACAATACAGCAAATCCACCTGCCGAAGGCCCTGCCTCTGAAATAGGTGGTATATCGCCTGATGATTGGACAGCTTCATATATAGATACACCAGCCACGGATGGTAGTTTTAATGAATTTAAAGTTGACGGTGGCCAAATCCATATTCAAGATTGGGGAGGAACAGCTTCTCTCGAATCTATGGAAATAGACATATCTAATGTAAACTTCATTACTATTACCGCTACAGGAGCTACATTTGGAGGCAATGTTCAAAACGCTGCAAGTGAATTTTTTGAATACTTTTATTTTATTGATGGAATAGAAACTATCGTTGAGATTATTTTAGATGGATCAGATACTTCAGGTGATCCTGTCGATCTATCTACTGCCACTATTGATGTAACAGGTGCCAATATTCTGACTGTTGGATTTAGATTTAATGTAAATGGTGCCGGAGATGGTTATGATATATCAGCTATTACTGTGGAAGAAATAGTGCTTCCAGTAGAATTTACAAAATTCAATGTAACGAACCGCACTAATCGAGTAAAATTAGCTTGGCAAACGGCTTCTGAAATCAATAACGATAGATTTGAAATCGAAAGATCTACTGATGCAGTTAGATATGAAACGATTGGTGCTGTGAAAGGAAATGGAAATAGTTTGGGATTAAATGATTACATTTTCATGGATGAATCACCATTAACTGGTATCAACTACTATAGATTAAAGCAAATAGATATTGATGGTCGCTTCGAATACTCAGATATGGTATCTGTAGAGATGGATAGATCTAGTATACGTATTACACCTACTTCTACATATGACTTCGTGACAGTAAATACTGAAGCGCAATCTTCTATCATACTCCGAAGTGTAAATGGTCAAGTAATGAATCAGCAATCTAACTCTGAAGGTAATTTCACTTTAGAGATGGCTCACTATCCTCAAGGAATATACTTCCTGACTATCAATATGAATGGATCGATACAAACAGAGAAAGTAGTGAGGTTATAATCTAGCTCACTTACAGATATACCGAAGCAGCTCTTGTCATACAGGAGCTGCTTTTTTTATTCAAGAATAAAAATACCGAGAAATCGAATTGGGAAGTATTTGATTTTTACAAACACATTGTCGGAGAAAGCATAGCTATAGATCTAATATCCATATAGTGTAATAGTCACAATATACTTATAGAGTATAAATAGTTAACTTTACAATTTATAAGATTTAAAATAAAGACGAATTGGGATTAACTTTAGCTTTAATACTATTTGTGGTAAGCCTGGCTGCTCTTATAATCGCGTCAGATTGGTTTATAAGCTCTGCAGAAAAGATTGGTACTTATATTGGTATTCCGTCTTTTGTAATTGGAGTTACTATAGTAGCTTTTGGTACCTCGTTACCTGAATTAGCTACTTCAATAGCAGCTGTAACATCAGGCACATCAGAGATAGTTATAGGTAATGTTATTGGGTCCAATATTACTAATATATTGTTGGTACTTGGTTTGGCTGCATTTTTAGGTGGTAAAATGAAAATCGATTTCGATGTGATGGATATCGATATGCCATTACTATTTGGATCTGCATTTCTTTTATATTTTGCTCTTTATGATCTTCAGTTCACATTGATAGAAGCAACTATATTTATTGTGGCTCTAATCGTATTTCTGCTGAATTCATTCACTAGAAAGAAAGTCAATGATAAAGATAAATGTAATAAACCTGATGCTAAAACTTATGTCTTGCTCCTGTTGGGAGCTACTCTAGTATATTTTGGAGCTACCTATACGATCAAAGCTATGACGGAGATAGCAACTGTAATGGCGATAGATCCACATATCATAGCATTAGGAGCCGTAGCACTGGGGACATCACTACCGGAAGTAGTAGTAAGTGTCAAAGCCGCCAAGGCGGGTAATCATGGTATGGCGATTGGAAATGTATTGGGAAGTAACATGTTCAACACTTTTGCGGTGATGAGTATTCCAAGGTTCTTCGGAGATATAAAAATACCTGAAGAGACATTAACTTTTGATACCCCTTTTATGCTAGCCGCGACCATATTATTTGGTATGATCTGCCTCACTCGTAAGATTAGTAAGTGGGAAGGAGCTATGTTAATTATATTCTATTTATTCTTTCTATCACAATTAGCTGAAAAAATCTAAGTATTATGTCTCTTAACATATTACAATGAATAGACATCATACCAAAACATTGTAGTATATATTTGACCTTCGATAAAACGATAATGATCTAGAATATATATGCTCGGACTTTCCAAAAAGAAAAACAACTCGCCTGCAACAACGGAGGAAGGAGAGATGGGCTTCCTTCAGCACTTGGAAGAACTCAGGTGGCATTTAATAAGATCTATACTTGCCATCGTTATTTTTGCCATTATATTCTACATATTAGAATCTTGGGTATTTGACAATATTATTTTCTGGCCTAAGCAAAATTCATTCCCTACTTACGAATTTTTCTGTAGTCTATCAGAAGCTACTTGCTTTAGACCACCAGTATTTGGACTACAAGTAAAAGAATTAGGAGAGCAATTTTTTACCAGTCTCAAAGTTTGTATGAGCTTAGGGTTCATAGTCTCATTTCCTTATATATTTTGGGAATTTTGGCAGTTTCTCAAGCCAGGATTATATCCTGGAGAGCAGAAAGCGGCAAGAGGAATAGTCGCCTATTGTTCTTTTTTGTTTATCGCAGGAGCGCTATTTGGTTATTTCGTGATATCACCTTTTGCTATTAATTTTTTAGTGGGATATAATCTAAGTAATGAGATCATAATAGATCCTACTCTCGCGTCATATGTGAGCTATCTTACTATGTTCACCATTCCCACAGGTATAGTATTTGAACTACCTATAGTAGTTTACTTCTTATCCAAAGTAGGTTTACTTACTCCTGATTTCATGAGGACGTACCGTAAGCATGCACTGATAATTATATTAATATTGGCATCCATAATCACTCCACCAGATGTTACTTCTCAGTTTCTTATAGGTATACCTTTATTCATCTTATATGAGATAAGTATACACATCAGTCGTCGAGTAGAAAAAGCTAACCAATTAAAGGAAAATTCATGAGTATAAGAGTAAGTTCTAATCTGACATTGGTACTCAAGATTTTCTTGCCTACCCTATGGATTGCATTTTTCGGATTACTGACATTGGCTATCTTTTTCTCATCTGGAAAAGAAAATCTATTGTTTGGTGATTGGACTTTCAAGCTAAGTGTACTCGGATTATTCCTCGTTTTCTTAGCTTTTATCTACTTCACAATCATGAAGTTGCTCAGAATAGAATTCGCAGAAGATTCTTTTTCAGCTAGTAACTATTTTCAAACATATCAGTATAATTATCAAGATATAGAAAAGATAAAAGAATACAATCTTATATTCAAGACTCTTGTCAGCATAAAGATGAAGGGACTAACCAAACATGGTCGGAGTATATACTTCCTCAAAAGCAAAGTATGGTACAACGATTTTGTTACCAAACATCCACAGATCTTTGAGAGTTTAATTCACAAGTAATTCCATAATTTTCAGTTAGATTTCTCTTTTATTTATCTCTGCCAAACGATTTAAAAATCTTTGGCTCTATCCTTCCAATCTCAAAAAACATTCATTTTACAATCCTGAATGCTAGAGGGAGGATCAAAGGCTAAATTTCTCAGTTCATTTCGACCTTCGTGGAAAAATCTAACTCAGTATTTCTATTAGAAAAATAAAAGAAAACGGCCGTCAAGTTTGTAACAGTTGTCTTAATATCGCCTAAGTCAAGATTTAATTAGATCGCTAATACCAAATAAACACCTTGCCATCACTTATTTGCTTGATAATGATATCACTGGACATATTACTTCTTCTAAACTAATACCTCCATGCTGGAATGTATCATTATAATACTGTTTGAAATGATTATAGTTATTAGGATACAAAAAGAACTTATCTTCTTTGGCAAATATGAACGTGGAACTAATATTAGGCGTCGGTAATCCAGCCTTATGAGGATCTCGAAATGCTAATACATCTTTATGATCAAATTGGAGATTCTTACCTACCTTATACCTGAGATTATTGCTTGTGTCTCTATCCGCTAATACCTTACTAGGCTGCTTTACTCTAATAGTACCGTGATCCGTAGAAATAAATAATTGAATATCTTTCTCTGCTAACTTCTCTAAAGCACCATATAGTGGAGAATTCAAGAACCAAGATTTGGTCAATGATCTATAGGCCTTCTCGTCTCCTGCTAGTTCTTTGATTACATCCATCTCAGTACGACTATGTGAGAGCATATCTATAAAGTTGTACACTATCACAGACATATCGTTTTGCATATAATTCAAGATATTATCCTGTAAATGTTTGGCTTTACTCACATTGGTGATCTTGACATAATCTGTTTTGATATCATCTCTGATGACGCGACCTATTTGCTCTTGAAAGAAGAACTTCTCATGCATATTTTTTCCACCCTTCTCATTATCATTGAGCCATTTGTCCTTATACCTCTTTTGTATATCTGCTGGAGTCATACCAGCGAAAATTGCATTACGGCTATATTGCGTCGCTGTAGGCAAAATACTATAGAAATAATCTTCGCTATCTACTCTAAACAGTTCTGTGATAAGCGGCTCTAATACTTTCCATTGATCAAATCTTAGATTATCTAATAAAAGAAAGAAAACTGGCTTAGATCGATCCATTTTAGTAAATATCTTCTCTCTCATCATCGTATGCGAGAGTATTGGTCCCCCTTCTTTATTTATCCAATCTTCATAGTTTTTAGTCACATACCTAGAAAATTCTTTATTCGCTTCACTCTTCTGCATATCGAGGATCTCCTTAAGCTGTGGATTATTGCTTTCATCAAGCTTTAGCTCCCAATTGATAATACGCTTATATATAGCCGACCATTCTGCATAATCAGGGCCACCAGAGATATCCATCGATATATTTCTAAACTCCTGTTGATAATCGGTTGCTGTTTTTTCACTAATTAACCTCTTGTTATCGATTAGTTTTTTGAGTGTCAACAGTATTTGATTAGGATTCACTGGCTTAATCAAATAATCATCTATCTGAGAACCGATTGCATCCTCCATTAGATTTTCTGCTTCATTCTTAGTAATCATGACTATAGGTATACTGCCTTTGGTCTCTTTGATACGAGACAATGTTTCAAGCCCAGTTAGTCCAGGCATACTCTCATCTAAGAATACCACATCGATACTTCCATCTTCAGCTATGACATCTAAGGCATCGTGGCCATTAGTAACGGTAACTACTTCATATCCCTTCTTCTCCAGAAAAAAAAGTTGCGGCTTCAATAAATCTATCTCATCATCTGCCCAAAGTATCTTGATCTTATTATCCATGTAGTTAACTCTTTGATTTTGTATCTTTAATTAATTATCCGAAATGCGAGACTTGTTTTGCTTTCAAGCGTCTAAGTTAATGTAACGGACTCATGATTTTTAATATTACAACTATTGAGTAAAAAGAAACTATTTAATGACCCTATCTACGGATTTATTACTTTTCCGTTTGATATCTTGTATGATATTATTGAGCACCCGTATTTCCAACGACTACGTCGTATATCTCAACAAGGCCTATCTCACTTAGTGTATCCTGGCGCTATGCATACGAGATTCCACCATGCACTAGGAGCTCTACACCTTACATGCGAAGCCGTAAACACTCTTAGATCGAAGAATATAGACATAACAGATGAAGAGTTCGAAGGAGTGTGTTTAGCTATACTTCTTCATGATATAGGTCATGGTCCTTTTTCGCATGCACTGGAAAACAACATTCTTCCTTTTCATCATGAGGAAATGTCCCTAGCTATCATGGAAGTACTAAATGTTGAGTTTAATGGAAAACTCAATTTAGGAATAGAGATTTTCAAAGGGAATTATCACAAGTCATTTCTACATGAACTGATTAGTGGTCAGATTGATATGGACAGATTGGACTATCTGAATAGAGATAGTTTTTTCACTGGAGTAGCAGAAGGTGTAGTGAGTTATGACCGTATTATTACTATGCTGAATGTAAGGGATAATCGACTAGTCATAGAAGAAAAAGGAATATACTCAATAGAAAAATTTCTAGTTGCTCGTCGATTTATGTATTGGCAAGTCTATCTACATAAGACAGGCATAGCAGCTGAACAGATGCTTATTGCATTTATGAAGAAACTAAAAAATGAGTACTTTAAGGGGGGAACTGAGTATATATCAATTCCATTAATGAAACTATTTGAATTGAGCGAAAAGAAGGATAATAGAATTACACCTGAGCTAATCGAAAGCTTTTGCAAAGTCGATGACACAGATATCGTCTATACCCTTAAAATACAAGAGAATAACTCAGACAAGGTTCTTCAGTACTTATCCGATTCAATTCTAAACAGAGTCTTATTTAAGGTTACTTTACAAAATGAGGCGATAACTGAAGAAATCATACAAAATTCGAGATCTCAATTATTGAATAATAATAGATTTAGCATATCTGATTTAGATTACTTAGTCTTAACTGGAAGTGAATCGAATCAGACCTATAATAAGGATAAAGAAAAGATCCTTATTCTTATGAAAAGTGGTCATATATATCCTTTAGAAGAGATTTCGGATTATGATATGGGTAGTAAACCTATTGTAAAACACTATATTTGCACACCGAAATTACTATCTAGTATAGAGTGAAATAAACATATATTTTTGAATCATATAGTTGGACCTCCTCGGCCTTACTTTTGAATTGTATTAATCCCACCCCTATCGTACTCATTTATTTCTTATTACTTAACACAGATTACATTACCTATATAAATAGTAAAGTCATATCATTGTATAGCCTATTAAATAGGCATCACCAATATCTATAATCCATAACAATATGCCATGATCAAAGATCCAATTATTAATAATCTGATCAACAAAGAATTACAAAGACAAAGAGAAGGAGTAGAGCTCATCGCTTCCGAAAATTTTACCAGTTATCAAGTAATGACTGCAGTAGGTTCTTGTCTTACTAATAAATACGCGGAAGGCTACCCGGGAAAAAGATACTATGGAGGATGTGAAGTGGTAGATAAAATAGAATCGATAGCTATTGATAGATTATGCGAATTGTTTGGCGCAGAGTATGCCAATGTACAACCACACTCGGGTGCTCAAGCTAATGCTGCGATCTTTTTAGCAGTATTACAACCTGGAGATACAATCTTA
>ERZ1039804.1249-NODE-1249-length-14952-cov-8.828153_pt1 | contig 14952 bp, 10 predicted proteins | sample MGYA00383089_ERZ1039804 | MGnify/ENA primary metagenome ERZ1039804 (study PRJEB29581, sample SAMEA5548359) | metagenome | biome: marine; feature: coastal; material: water | depth 1 m | study: Short-term variability in the microbial, nano- and picoplankton...
GTAAAGATACTGGTTAATATTCACTTAAAGGTTTGCTATCCGTATAACAAACGTACAGTGTACGTTTAATGTAAATGTATTGTACAAAGTAAAAAAATAACATAATTCGCCTAAAAAAAATGTTGTTAAAATTTGATTTTAGTTAACACCAATTAATAAAATTAACTTTTATGTGGATAACAATTTGAAACGTCTTCTCGTCAAAAATCTTTATTTTCACAAAGTAATTATTATGAAAAAAGCTTTTTTAAGTATCCTAGTTTTATTGATTTTATTTTTTGGATATGTATTTTATCAAAGAGTAACTACTTATAATAATTATTCAATCGAATTATCTTCACCATTGTCTTATGTGGATCAGCCCTCTTATGTTGAAGGGGACACTATAAAATGCTTTATTCATTGTCAAAATAAAGTAAAGATGGAGTTGTTTAAGTTAGATAGTGTGCTGGTAAAGTTTCGCGACTACAGTCTAAAAAAGAGTATTCAAAGTGACTGCTATAGTCCTAAGGCAGGTGTTTTTTGGGATAATAATTTTTCTTTTTCAAGTAATGGTTTAGAGTCAGGATATTACGTATTAACTATTACCGAAAATGGAAAAGTATTTAATCAGCCTATTATTATTAAACCTAAAGTGGCAGGCAGAATCGCTTTGATATCATCTTATAATACTTGGCAGGCGTACAATGATTTTGGAGGAAAAAGTAATTATTATGATAATGTATCACCAAGAATCATGCGGTGGTTTTATGATAAGATTTCGATTTTTAGGCCTCTTACTTACTTGCCTTTTAGTAGGCCATTTAATTTTTCTAAATATGATTTAACGGGTGTTGTAAAACCAATAGAAATTGATTATTATTCGCACTCTGGAGAATTGATAAAGAAATCGGGTATTGAAAATGAAGACTATAAGCCTGAATATGATACTATTCAAAAAAACTCTCAGTTTTTAAGAGGCGAGTGGAATTTGGCTGGATTTCTATCTAAGAATAGAATTAATTACGATGTATACACTGATTATGATTTTGCACATGATTTAACAGTTAGTAAACATAAACTTTTAATTTTTCATACGCATAGTGAGTATTGGTCTGATGAAATGATTGGCAGACTGGCTATTTATTTAAATAATGGTGGAAAGGTGATTTTTGCTTCTGGAAATAATATGTATCGAAAGATTTTATATAATGAATTTGGTTGTATTGTAGAACCAGGATTAATCTCTGACTCTTTGGTTCGAGGGATGTTGGGTACATATTACACGCCTACAACTTACCCAAAAAAGTCGTCTTTCAAAGTTGAGAATGCAAATCATTGGGTTTTTGATGGTACAGGAATGCAAAATGGAGATGAGTTTGCAAAACATGGCTCTGGTGTGGAAACCGATAAAGTTGGTTTTGGTTCTGAAGACTTTAAAATATTAGCTAGTGGCACTAATCAATTCGGGCCAGCTCACATGGTTTTATCTGAACGTTCTGATTCGAGTTGGATATTTAATGCTTCTTCAATGACATTTTGTGAGGAAATTCCTCGTGACACAATTCTTCAAAAAATTTTGTTAAACTTAATTAATCATTAGTCGGACACTTTACCTATTTCTTATTGGGATAATGTTTTTTAATTATTAAAACTAGTACGAATCTGGCTATCTCTTATACATTTAACTTAATATGATCGTTTAAATTCTTCTTGTGATTGTTTTCGGGTAAAGCTTTCTTCTCAAACTGCGTCTCCAAATTTGTTGCCTTATCAAAAAAAAGCCCAACGAATAAACGCTGAGCTTTACTGTTTTTGTGACCCTGGAAGGACTCGAACCTTCAACCGTCAGAGCCGAAATCTGATATTCTATCCAATTGAACTACAGAGCCATTGTGCTGTAAAGATAGTTAGTTTTTATTTATTTCGTACAAACTAAATTTGTTGTTCCCCGCCATTGTTTTTATTGTTAGCTAAATAATAATTAAATGAGGTTAATTGATAAACAAAATTTTAGCAACTTCTTTTTGTGCACCATCACTAGAGCTCGAGAACACAATGTAAACGCCTGTTTGAACACGTTTGCCATTTAAGGAGTTGCCGTCCCATGTTGCTGTGGTTCCTTCGGAAAATGTTTCGTAAACGAGGTTTCCTGTTATATCTGTGATTTTAACTTCAGCGTTTTCAGCCAATCCTTTTATTCCAATTAACCCTGTGTATTCAGGGCGAACAGGGTTAGGAAAGGCATAGGTTGGTCCGTTATAAGCGTCGCCATCCGTTGCATCACCCATATATGATATGAGTCCTTTATCTGTTGCAAAGAAAACTTCCCCTGTTGAGCCAAATATTTCAATATCGTAAATATTATCTGAGAATAAGGCTGAGTTTTCTGATGTAAAATGGTGAATAGTTTCTTGTCCATCTGCACTAACTAAATAAACGCCTCCTGAAGCTGTTCCAATCCATTTGCGATTAGCTCCATCTACTTTTATTGCTGTAATTTTTTCAGTTTCTAATAAGTAATTAAAACCATCATCTTGTTCGATAATAATTCTTTTAGCAGTTACACCTTCTTCAAATATTTGGGCTGTATTATTTATAATAACTAGACCATCATCGGTTCCTATCCACATTTCACCATCGTCATCTTCGGCTATGGCGTAAATTAATTTTGTAGGCAAATTTCCGCTGTTTTCACTTGTAGACAATAAAATTTGTTGGTCATCAGATTGATCGGATAAAGTGCTATTGTCATTAAAAACGAAAATTCCGTTATTGAGTGATAGCATCCATTTGTAGCCATTGTTATCGATTAAAATATCGCCAATATCAGTATTGCTAACCAACTTATTTTGCAAGGTAAATGAAGTCCAATTTGTTCCATCATAAACTACTAATGGAAAAGGAACATTTGCGTTAGGTAAGCCAGAAACAGTAACCCAAAGATTATTGTATTTATCGAAGGTCGAACCCCCAATTGCGTAATGGTTGAAAATTATATTTGAGGAAATGGCTGAGTTTGTTGCGTTGAATACATTTTGAATAATACCATCTTTAGCTTCAATTAATCCCTTTCCCCAACTTCCTATGTATGCTAATCCAGGACTGAATTGACTTAGGGTCACACTTGTTAAATCACTAATAGTATCAAAACCATTTTTATAAAATGAAGTCCAAGTATTGTTTTTGTACCTATATATTCCCTTTTTTTGGTAAGTATTCCCTTTGTTTGGTGTTAACGAACCAGACGCGACCCAAAGTTCGTTGTTAGCGTAATTTAAGTCCCAGGACTGATAAGAGTAAGGTCCTTTTGGTAGAATAGATTCAAATCTCCAAGATGATTTACGACGAATTAGTCCAAATTTATTATCTGAAATCCAATAGTCGGAACCCGCTCCTGAAATTATTTTAGTAGGCTTAATTCCGTTAAAGTCAGGTATGTAATATTTAGTAATTTTTTGCGCAGAAGATAAATTATCGCTTATAATCCAAGCTCTGTTGGTGTAAGAAATAAGCCATTCATTATTTTCGTATTCAATATCTTCAATATCTTCAAAAGTATTATTTGGAAAATCAAAATAGTCCCAAATCGTTTTGTTGTAGGTAAAAATTGTATCTGAGTTAGAACCTGTAGATTTTAAACCTACAGCGAGTATTGAATCATTACTATTAATTGCGCTGTAGTTAATTGTACCCATTTTTTCGAGCATTGACCAATTTTGGAAATCAACCAGATTCAAAGTGTTTTCTTTGGCAACATAAATACCTTTAGTTGTTGCAGCAAAGATGGAATCGTTAAAAAAGGTAATTTCATTTACTTGAATATTTGTTGCATTATCGCCGATAAGGTAGGTTTCTTTTATTTCAATTCGTTGTATGTCAAACTTTACAATACCAAAGCCTGTACTTAGATAAGCATAATCATCTTTAACTAAGATGTTATTAATGCTTTTAATTCCTTGTATGGAAGCGGTAGCAATATCGGGAACATTGGTGATTTTATTATTTCTAATTACATCAATATTTCCAGTTGTGTAACCAATAATAACCGTTTGATGTTTTTCCGAATAGGCGATAGAATTAACACCAAGGTCGGACAAGGTATTAATTTTACTCATAGTTTGAATAGAGCCATCTTGTGTATCGTAAACAAATAGTCCCGGACCTGCGGCTACGTAGATTTTATTTCCCGCCTTACAAAGAGTATTACACGCGCCATAAGGCAAATGATCTGTAAACTTTCCAATCCCAACTGATTGTGCCTTAAGGGTATTAACTGCTATAAAGCAGAATAGTATGCAACAGCAATTTTTAAATGATAATCTCATAATTAAATAAAGATCCTAAGTTCAAATTTACAATATATTTTTTATCCTCACGTATTAACGAATTTGAAGTCACTTTATTCCCTTGTTTATAAATTATAAGCTTCTTAGGTAATCGGTGAAGCTTGTATCGTTATCTAAACCCCATTTTTTCTTTAACCTATATTTTCTTTTTTCTACTGCAGCAAGTGATAGATTTAGTAATTCTGCAATTTCCTTGTTTGATTTCCCCATTTTTACGTAGGAACAAAAAAGGAGGTAAGATTCGTTTAGTTTATTATCAACCTCGTTTAACTTGTGGAAGAAATTATCATTTTTTTGATCAAAATGAATTTGAAAGTTTTCCCAATTACTTTCGTCGTCAATACTAGATGAAATAGATCTTTTAAGTGAGTTGACTTTTGTTCTTTCTCCGTGTTCTAGCCCTTTAGATAAACGATCCAATTCGGATTCTACAGAGGCTAACATTTCTTTCTTTTGTGTGTATGAAAGCGCCATATAGGCTAGCTCATTTTCTTTTGTTTTTAGTTCAGTTTCAAGTCGTTCAGTTTTAAATAACTTCTCTTTAATTTCCAGCTCGAGTTCTTTTTCAGCTTTAAGTTTTTTTGCCTGACTTTTAAATCTTTTTCGAATGAACATTCCACCCATTATAATTAAAATAAAATAAAAAGCGTTTGCTCCTACCGTTCGATACCATGGCGGTAACACTGTAAATTTATAGGTTTGTTTTCCAAGGGCTGAATTTCCTTTTTTGGCGCGAACAATAAAGCTATAATCACCTTCTTTTAAGTTGGTGAATTCACGGTAATTTACTTCTTTTACGTTTTGCCAATTGGTTAATTTTTTATTGCCATAAAGTAATTTGGTTTGATAGATGATTTGATTCATTACTCCAAAGTCGGGAATAGAAAACGTGAAACGTAAATTGTTGTTTTCATACGGTAACTCTAATACTGATTTAGGTTTACCATAAAATAGCATAGAATCACTTTTTTCCCCAATAATTTCAACGTTTCGAATTAAGCATTTTGTTTGTGAGGGCGCTGGCTCTTGTTGAGGTTTGTAGAGTGTAAAACCTTCTTGAGTTCCTATTAGGTAGGCGTTTTTTGCAATGCGTTGAAAAAACTCTGCGGATCCAACCATGTTACTTCTAGAGAATGATGCGGAAGAAGGTTTGATTTCCCACTTTTCGTTTATTTTTTTAAGGAGATAAGGTTGATCTTTATAAATTCCATAAATATTATTTTCTCCATTTATCCTTGCTCTTTCTACATATTTAGATATGTTTTTGAAGGATTCATCCTTAATTAACGAATCACCATTTAGATAGTAGACACCTTGAAAAGTAGTAATATAAATGGTGTTGTTTAGGTAGAATATATCGTTAAAATCATCTGTTTTAAAACCAGGCCTATCGGAATAATTAATGACTGAGACTGCGGAGTCTCTTTGATTGTTTAATTCAACACGGTACAACCCTTTATTTCCTTGAATTGCCCAAATAATTCCTCGCTCATCAATTTCCATCACTCTTGATGATTCTTTAAACCCTTTAATGTGTGTTTTGTGAATCCAAGTGTTATTTTGAAACAGATAGCGCTCTACACCTTCGTAAGTACCTACAAAGCCTTCGTTTTTTTTATATCGATCCGCTGTTTTCCAAATCCATGACCCATACCAGGCACCATCGGAAATCCTTACTGCTTTTCCATTTTGAAGGGTATATGTTTCGGCTGCATGACAGATAATTAATTTTCCATTCGCAATGGATAAATACATGATTGTTCCACTTGGAATTCCCTCTACTTTTTGAAAGTTATCAACTTTATTCAATCCGTTTTCCCAATCGTTCATTTTGTATAAACCAAGAGAAGTTCCAATGTATAGGGTGTTTTCGTAAACAATCCCAGAATAACCCATTCCTTCGAATCCTTGTGAATTGGTAATGTACTGAAGCGGAGATCCCCATTTGAAAATCCCTATTCCGTTGTTGTATGCGACCCAAATATTACCTGCTTGATCTTTAAAAAGATTTCTGATGAAATTGTCTTGCAGTCCATGTTTAGTTGTAAAATGACGAACGGGATTTCCTTTAGCATCCATTAAATAAATTCCTTCGTTAACGGTTCCAATTAAGAATTCATCATTGTTTATTTTAAGAACTTTAGAAATATTGGCATTTTGTAGCTTATGTTGGGCTACGTTAAATAGGGTAGAATTGCGAACGGTTTTGACACCAAATTTTCCAAAAATTACGTAGTTATTATTAATGAATTCGATTCCTCTAACGGCACGTGTTTTTTCGTCTTTAATAAATACCTCTTTATTTAATCCTTTAACTCTTCCTAATCCAATAGCGTTTTCCCAAAATAATAATTCTCCGTTTACTAATGACATGTCGTCAATTAAAGTGGAATCAGAGAAGCCTTTAACTTGTTTTATTTCATGGTTTTTAAATCTGTAAATACCTTTTGAGCAAGCAAAGTAAATGGCATTATCAAACCAAACTGTTTGGAATACTTCGTTTATTTCAGGATTACCTGGGATAAGGTGTTTAAGTGATTTGTAATATGTTTTTTGGGTGCTGTCTTTATCGAGGTATCCAAATTCCGATGAAGAACCTACATATATACAGCCTTTATTATCTTTTGCTAAACTAACAGCACTTTTACCTGCAACGAGTGCGATTTTTCTGAATGATTTCCCATCGTATTCAATAACACGGTAAGCATTGGCAATATAAATTAATCCTGTTGAATCTTGCTCGAAATCATAATTGATGGAATGTCCTTTATATTCCTTAGTTGTGAAATTAATTACATCGGGAACTGATGCTTGTATAAATTGGCATATCAGAACGAATAGAACGATTAGGCTATTTTTCTTTATAATCATAGACGAATAATTATTCGCTTTAAGTTAATGGTTTCAATTGGTTTACGAAACTAATTGATTTGTCTTTTAATATGGGAATCATCTTGATTTTCTTTTTAGAGGTATACTAAAAGGTGTTTTAAAGCAGGTTTAGAGGTTTTGAATAATTGTGCTTGTCCAGTGATTGTCTGCACTTAAAAACATTTATGTCTTATAGTCCTTGGAATTTAATTTGATGCATGTAGTTATTCAGGTCGTAAATGTGCTGATTGTGAAATGGCTTATGATTAAAGCTTGAGAGACCATAATGGTTAAAAAAATGAAAGGCCTCGTTTTATACGAGACCTTTTCAAACCCTTAACTATAAGAAACTACCTTATTACCGTTACAAATATACAGTCATTGCTCTCAAATTTTCGACGTAAAAGTGGTAAAATGCTTTAAACGAATACTGAAATGTCTATATCATTAACTCAAATGAATTAAGTTTTTTGTTATTGTAGTGATCGGTTAATATAAAACGTCATTTTTTGAGTGATTTTTTCTTGAGTTTTAAGGTTAAAGCAAGAAAACGTTAAGGCATAAATTCCTGCTTTAATAATTTTATTGTTTGCTAATTCACCATTCCAATATATACTTCCTGTTAACCCAAATAAGTCACCATTTGAAAGGGTATGAATAGTGATTCCCTCGTAATTTAAAACGTCTATTTTCCCCGTCCAGCCAACAGAATTGAATTTGTAATTTATTTCTAATAAATCCTGGTGTCCGTCATTGTTAAGGCTTATTAGATTATAAGGAAGTTCAAATCCTGTTTTTGTTGAAATACGTTGACTTAAGTTGGAGTTCTCATAGCCTGGCGTAGCGAAGTTTTCAATAGAGGATGCGCTATGCCAATTTGATGAGATGTTTGGTTGAGCAGGGTTGATGCGTTCTAGAGAAACGTTTTCGGTTGAGTTTAATTCATTGTAATGCCATTTTTCATCGTAAGAAAGCTCGTCTATTATAGTCCCGTTTGTCGTAATTAAGATTAAATTATCGCCATCATTATTCAAAGCTGGAAGGTTTGTTTGGGTACTGTTTTTTGCGGAGCTGAATTGAGATATTAGCCAATCTTGATTTTCGGTAATCACCAAATAACTTTTTGGTAAGAGTAGGAGCGGTTTAAGGGAAATAGGAGTGGAGGCATTTAAATTTTGTTCGGCATCCCTATCGGTAAAGTGTAATTTGCTAATATCAATTATTTGGTTTCCGAAGTTAAATAACTCCACGAAGTCACTTCCTGCTATATCAGGATTAAAAAGGATTTCATTAATTACAATTTTTGATGGGGTGTTATTACCTGGTAAGCCGAACTGGAGATGTTGAGGTTCGAAACTGTATTGGGTACAATTTTGAGCATTATTTAGCGTCAAATCGTACACTTTATTTGTGTCCATTTTTGAAATCGAAATAGTTAATTCGTTTTGTTGGATGGTAAAGCCATGCAAACTAAGTTGTGGTATATGAATGTCTTCGAGTTTAATTGATTCGAGTGGTTGATTAAATTCAACCATTAAAGCCGTATCCTCAATTGCGTAGATGTTACTTATTTGCAAGGATTCACCATTTATAACTTGATTTATACTATTGGCTTCACCAGGAGTCCCACCTTTTAAGTTGTCGCATGCCAACCAATTACCATTTGTAATACAAGGTTGAGAAAAATCAGTTAATTCTAAGCTCCATCCTCCGTTTTCTTTAAACCCATCAGAAAACATATTTGGATGGTAAATTACTTCATGTAGCAAACGATTATTTTGAGTGATTTGAATTACATCACCGCTGTTTTTTAAGGTAGGAATATTAAAGAAAACTTTAAACGAATCGGGCTGGAGCCAAAACGAATCGGGCTCGAATATTTTGTTCCCAATATTTATTTGAATAGACTTAAGATTTATGTTAATACCGGAATTATTAACAATTTCTAAGTATTCTTCTTCCTCCAAAAAACCAACTGAAGGTTTTGGGTCACTCATTATTTCGGAGATGAGCAAATCATATTTTGCTAAAGAATCAAACTGTGCAATTAGGAGGTTAGAACTAATAAATGCAAGGAAGGGTAGAAGAATGGTTTTCATTAAAAATTTATTTATTTGTTAAATAACATGATAAATAAAGATTTAGAGTAGAAAAGGTAGAATTAGTAGCTTCGATTATTATAATTATTGAAAAATTGGTTAAAACTGTGTTAATCAGAATAAAAAGATTTATTTTTGACGTGCAAATTAATTAATAACGCACGTATGAAAGTAGCAGTAGTAGGAGCAAGTGGTGCAGTAGGACAAGAGTTCTTGAGCATTCTATCTGAGAGACCTTTAAAAGGTATGGAAGAGTTAGTTTTATTCGGTTCAGCAAGAAGTGCTGGTAAAGAATATGACTTAAATGGAAAAACTTTAGTTGTTAAGGAGCTTAAACATAATGATGATTTTAAGGACATCGATATTGCTTTAGTTTCTGCAGGTGGAAGTATTTCTAAGGAATACGCTGATACTATTACTAAACACGGAGCTATCATGATTGATAATTCAAGTGCTTTCCGTATGGATGCTGATGTTCCTTTAGTTGTTCCTGAAGTGAACGCTGAAGCATCAAAAGACAGACCGCGCAATATTATTGCTAATCCTAACTGTACAACTATTCAAATGGTTGTTGCATTAAAAGCGTTAGAAGGTATTTCACACATTAAGAAAGTTCATGTATCTAGTTACCAATCTGCATCTGGGGCTGGAGCGAGTGGAATGGCTGAATTAGAAGCTCAGGTTAAACAATTTGTAGAAAACAAAGAGTTAGGTGTTGAGGCTTTTGCACATCAGTTATTGTTCAATGTTATTCCTCATATTGATGTTTTTCAAGACAACGGATATACTAAAGAAGAAATGAAAATGTATCATGAGACGAAAAAGATCATGAATTCAGATATTGATGTGAGCGCTACTTGTGTTAGAGTTCCTGTAATGAGAGCGCACTCTGAAGCAATTTGGTGTGAAACTGAATCGCCGGTTACACCAGCACAATTCAGAGAAGTTTGTGAAGCTACTGAAGGAATTACTGTTGTAGATGATTTACCCAACTTAGGTTATCCGATGCCCTATGATTTAGCGGGTAAGGATGATGTTTATGTTGGAAGAATTAGAGAAGATTTAGCAAATCCAAACGGGATTACTTTTTGGTCGGTTAGTGATCAAATTAGAAAAGGTGCTGCTTTAAATGCAGTTCAAATTGCTGAATATATTGTAGAAACCGAATTGGTTGGAGCGTAAGCGAACCATTTAAATTTATTGAAAGCCCTGCCATATTGGTAGGGCTTTTTGTTTTTTAAGTGATCGATTGATGTTTTGACGAGTGCGAGAAGTATTGAATTTTATAACTTGATTATTCAAATAGGTTCGAGCTTACGTTTATTATTTAAAAAATTTACAATGATAGCAAGGCTAGGATTACAATCATAACTGGCATGAGCTTCTGCGAATATTACAGTGTTACTTATAAATCACCAATTAGTATTTCTGCAATTTTTAAATCTGTTGGTCGGGTGATTTTAATGTTTTCCTCATTTCCCTCAACTAGGTTAATCGTTTCACCAGCCTTTTCAATTACAGAAGCATCATCTGTAAAATGCTTGGCGTATTCTTGTTTAAATCCAGCTAGGATAACTGATCGCTTAAATACCTGAGGAGTTTGAATCCTGAAATACCGACTTCTATCTGTCATTTTATTTCCGCCGTTTTCGCTAGTTACTCGTAGTGAATCGTTAACAGGAATGCATGGAATACCGTTCCCGGTTTTTTTAGCTTGGTTAAAACAGTTATCAATTGTATTTACAGAAACTAGTGGGCGAACCCCATCATGAATTCCAATAAGTTCTCCAGTAGTTTTTATGAGTCCATTTTTAACAGAATGAAAACGAGTTTCTCCTCCCGTTGTAATTATGATGTTTGTTTTAAAGTTATGTTTGATTACTAATTCTTTCCAATAATTGTGTTGGCTAGCGGGTAAAACCAATACAATTTCGCAATTGTTATCCCAATTATAAAAAGCTTGTATGGTGTGCATCAAAATAGGTAAGCTCTTTAATAGTAGGAATTGTTTAGGGATTTCCTTACCCATCCTTAAACCTTTTCCACCTGCTACAATTACAATTGAATTCATTGAACTAAATTAAATTAATTTTAATCGATTTAATAATCCATGAATATCTTCCTCATCTAAATCCAGCCATTCTGCTTTTATTCCTGCTTTTCTCGCGCCTTTTATGTGCTGTGGACTATCGTCGATAAAAAGTGTTTCGTTAGGCTTTAGTTGATGTGTTTTTACGATGTGCTGAAATCCTTCTATTTTGGGCTTTCTAATCCCTAATTCATGGGATAAATAAACTTTTTCGAAATGACCTTTTAAATTTGGAATTCCGTGCGCCTTTTTTAAGTTTTTATGTACTTCTCTAAAATGAATGGCGTTAGTATTACTAAAAAGGAAAACGCGGTATTTATTGTTTAGTTGTTTTACTAGATTCAATCTATCTTTTGGGAAATCTAATAAAATGGCATTCCAAGCATCTATAATTAGTTGGTGATCGTGATTGGCTCCTGCTAGTTTATTGATGGCTTGATAAAAATCAATATCTGATATTTTACCTTCTTCTAATTCATCAAAAATTGTGATTTGTTTTGCCTTTGTAAATCCATTGGGTACTCCTAGTTCACTTAATTTATCATTTGTTTTGTGGTAATCTAAATTGATTAAAACACCTCCTAAATCTAAAATGATGTTTTTGATATTGTTCATAAAGTTATTTTTGGATTCAAGCAGTAAAGGGCCGGTATTTAAAAGTAAAAAAAAACTTTACCTTTACTTCAACTATGATTAGTTTTAAATTAAATGTTAATCATTAAAAAAAGATCTTTTATGAAAAAATTAGCTTTTACATTATTTTTATTTTGTGGAATCTTTTTTACAAGTAATGCACAATTGACAATTGAAGAACAAATTGCAGATACTGCTTGTGTTTGTATTAATAGAACGGATTCTGCTTATATTGTTTCAAATGCAAGTGCTGTAAAAATGCAATGTTTTAGTGAAGCCCTTTCGAAAAATGAAACTGCAATCATTAAAAATTACAAAACAGAGCAAAGAAGTGAAGCAGATCAAGAAAAAGCAGGAATTGGGGGTAGTTTATTAATTAATGTTGAAAATGAATTGTTAAAAACTTGTCCGTCATACAGTATGGTTGTTAAAAATCTGGGCTCTTTTAGAGAATCTAGTAAGGCGGCTCAAAGGATGGAGCAAAAGAAATAAATTATGAGTGATCAAAGTAGAACGGAAATATCTGAATTAGGAGAATTTGGATTAATCGATTTAATTAAAAAAAGTGTTGTAATTAGAAATGAGTCTTCTTTAAAAGGGATTGGAGATGATGCAGCAGTTATAAAATACGAAACTGATTCTGAAACCGTAATTTCTACGGATATGCTAGTTGAGGGCGTTCATTTTGATTTAGCTTATGTTCCTTTAAAGCATTTAGGTTACAAGGCGGTAATGGTTAATATTTCAGATATTATTGCCATGAATGCAGTTCCTCGTCAAATCACCTTCTCATTATCTATTTCAAATCGTTTTCCAGTTGAAGCAGTTGAAGAATTGTATGCTGGAGTAAGTTTAGCATGTGAAATATACAATGTTGATTTGATTGGAGGAGATACAACCACATCTTTATCAGGATTAACAATTAGTGTTACTGCAATTGGTGAAGGAAAAAAAGAGAAATTGGCTTACCGTGATGGTGTTAAAGAGTCTAATCTTTTAGTAGTTACTGGAGATTTAGGAGGAGCTTATATGGGACTTCAAATTTTAGAAAGAGAAAAGCAAATATATGCTGAAAGTCCAAAAGTTCAGCCTGACCTAGAGGATTGTGATTACATTTTAGAACGTCAACTAAAGCCAGAAGCTCGATTAGATATTATTAGAGAGTTTGAAACATTAGAGATTGTTCCAACTGCAATGATGGATATTTCCGATGGATTATCATCAGAGGTAATGCATTTGTGTAAAGCTTCTAAGGTTGGGGTAAGTATTTATGAGGATAAATTACCAATCGACCAACAAACGTTTGATAGAGCTAGAGATAATCATTTAGACCCTACAACTTGTGCATTAAACGGGGGGGAAGATTATGAATTGGTTTTTGCCGTTGATTTGGCAGATTACGACAAAATTAAACACCATCCAATGTTTACGATTGTTGGACACTTTGTAGAAGAAAACGAAGGTTATACTTTAACTGCTAAAGATGGATCTAATCATTTGTTGGAGGCACAGGGTTGGAATCCAATAAAAGAATAAATAGATTAATTTAAATACTGACCAAAATAAAAAATCCTACTATTTATAGTAGGATTTTTTGTTTTTAGTCTAAGGTGTATGTCGGAATCTTTAGTTTTAAGCGATTATAATTAATACGAATGGAACAAGAGATTTTATATAGAATAGCATTAATTCAGTTGCCGGGAATAGGAGATTTATTTGCCAAACTTTTAACTGAATACTTTAAAGGAGCAAAACACATTTTTAAAGCATCAAAAAAAGAGTTGAGTGAAATTCCAGGTGTGGGACGGGTTTTGCTTGCAACGCTTTGTGATAATAAAGTTAAATCGGATGTTTTAAGAAGAGCCGAGTTAGAACTAAAGTTTATTGAAAAACACCGTATTCAAATTTTATTGTACGATGCTGATGATTACCCTGTGAAATTAAAAGAATGTTCTGATGCTCCTTTTTTACTCTATTACAAAGGCGCATCGGTATTAAACAAGCAAAAAATAATATCTATTGTTGGTACTCGAAAATCTACTGGATATGGGGCTGACATGACGGATAAAATTGTACGTGAATTAAAAAACCATGATGTTTTAATTGTGAGTGGTCTTGCATACGGTATAGATTCTCATGCTCATAAAAATGCATTGGCAAACCAATTAAGTACAATAGGTGTTTTAGCACATGGTTTAGATAAACTTTATCCTGCAAAAAACAGAATGCTTGCTAAAGAAATGTTGGAAAACGGTGGCTTATTAACTGAGTTTATGAGTGGAACAAATCCTGATCGAGAGAACTTTCCAAAACGCAATAGAATTGTTTCCGGAATTGCGGATGCTACAATATTAATTGAAGCGGCTGCACAAGGCGGTGCTTTAATTACCGCTAATATTTCTAATTCCTACGGCCGAGAGGTTTTAGCTGTTCCAGGAAGAAGTATCGACGCATATTCTGCTGGGTGCAATGCTTTAATCAAATCCAACAGAGCTACTTTGGTCGAGTCTGGTGATGATGTATTAAAAACATTAGGTTGGAAGGAAGAAAAGGTTGAACTTCCCGCGCAACTTAATTTGTTTGGTAATCTAACCGATCATGAAAGGCAGATTATCGACATTATTCGAAATGCAGGTGTTGCCAATAAAGAGCAAATTTCTCATCAAATAAAACAGAAACTACAACATGTTGCCGGGATGTTATTTAACCTTGAATTAAATGGTGTTATAAAGGCATTACCAGGGAACAATTTTCAAATTAAAGCCTAATGGAGTTATCATGGCAGAGCATAATCGATTAGGGGAAGAAGGCGAGAAAATAGCGGTAAAATTTCTTAAAAAGAAAGGTTATTTGATTTATCATACAAATTGGAGGTTAGGACATTTGGAGATAGATATTATTGCTGAGGATAACAATGAACTTGTTTTTATTG
>ERZ1039804.1251-NODE-1251-length-14910-cov-6.654864_pt1 | contig 14910 bp, 13 predicted proteins | sample MGYA00383089_ERZ1039804 | MGnify/ENA primary metagenome ERZ1039804 (study PRJEB29581, sample SAMEA5548359) | metagenome | biome: marine; feature: coastal; material: water | depth 1 m | study: Short-term variability in the microbial, nano- and picoplankton...
ATGGTTTTGTTTTACAACCCGATTACAAGCCGGATAAATATATTGGACTAGAACTAGAGGTGATGCAATTAAATGACAATCAACAATACAAAAGCGCTGCAAAATTTGCAGATTCCCTAGTCACCAACAATCCCACAGGCTTAATGGGTTTAGTTGAATATTCCTATGCCCTACACAGATTACAAGACACTGTAATGTCTGCTAGATACAGAAAATGCTATGAACGGCTTTGTGATGTTATTTTCAAATCAGGAGATGGGAAGTCAATGGAAACAGCTTACATAATTACCGGGTTAAAAGATATCGAAGTATTAACTCAGTTTAAAAGAATGACCATCACTAAAAGAAAAACTAAATCAAAAAAGAAACAAACTTTTGAAGTCGTAAGTGTTTTTCAAAGCGGAAAATTAAAGACATTGTATTTCGACACTTCTTTAATCACCGAATTTCGATAATTAATTATGACAAATAATTTAACTATACTTCTATTATTAATTAGCTCTCTACTCAAAGCTCAAAGAGATGTAAAAGTGTTCAAAGAAGATTTTGACGGAGACGGAAATATAGAAGAGCTTGTTGTTAATTCATATTTAGGAGAAGTCGATTTTGCTTTGCTAACTTATGATGATGGATTAAAAAAATGTACGCTAAACATAAGACCTCAAAAAAAACATCCTTCATTAATTAATACAGTTCCACTTTGTAATGATTTATTACTTCCAAAATACAAGCGAATCACCCAATTTGTAGATTCTATAATTTTCAATTCACCAGCCAGTAAGTCACTCGACCCAACATTAGGTTGGGTTTTAGATGTTTATTCAAGTAAAAAAAAATTAAAAAACCATCCTTATTTTACTTCCTATGCTAGATTTAAACCGAAAATTAAAAAAACACACTATGAATCTCCCACTCCACATCGTTTACTGGTGAAGGGGAAATTAGTAAAAAAAATAAATAAAATGCATGAAAAATGCGACACAACAACCAAGAGTTGGATCACTTTTGATGCAAATAAATTAACGAAAGCTCGACAAATTACAGAGTTTAATTTAGAACCAGTATGGCCTCAATTTATAGATAGTATAAGCTCTATGAGCATCAACAAAACAGGTCACTCAGTTTATTTAGAGAAAGACACTGCTCATCAAATAATTTTTGTTAGCGACGGTGTATTATTTCAAAATCTACAAAAATTAGAATGGGAATCTATTCAAGAAGTACAACCTTATAAAAATTACTTCTTAATTCTTACCCATCCTTACCCCGCAATAGAAAATAAGCTTTTCTTAGTAGATTACAAGAAAGGATATGTGTTTGAATTTAGAAATGATGTTTTAATGGACTTTGAGAATTATTATTACAATATAGAGTCCTTTGAAATAATGGAAGATGAACTATTCCTATTTATCCGTGAATCACCTCAATTTAATGAGATAAAAGAAAAATCCATCCCCTTCATATTGATAAAAGAAAGCATTAAAACTGTTGATGAAAAACAAGTTACTGAAGCCGGAACTAAAAACTAAACAACCATTTCTTTAATCGTTAGAAAACAAAAATCCCCCGCCAATGGCGAGGGATTTTATATTTAAACTCTATATTCTAGAATTATTTCACTTCTTCGAAGTCTACATCAGTTACTTCTTCGTTTGCATCAGCTTGATCACCTGCTTCAGGAGCAGCACCACCAGCTTGTTGATCTTGAGCGTAAGCTGCCTGAACATCTTCTTGAATTGCTTGTAAAGCATTGTTCACACTTTCAGTAGCAGCATCGATTTGAGGAACGTCTTGAGCAGCATGTGCTTTTTTCAATTCTTCAACAGCAGCAGTTACAGGCTCTAATTTAGCAGCATCAACTTTGTCTTTAATTTCTTCTAATTGCTTTTCAACTTGGAAAATTAAGCTATCAGCTGCATTTACCTTATCTACTAGATCCTTAGCAATTTTATCAGACTCAGCATGCTCATCAGCCTCTCTCTTCATTTTTTCGATATCCTCGTCAGATAACCCAGATGAAGCTTCAATTCTAATCGCTTGCTCTTTTCCTGTTTTTAATTCTTTAGCGGAAACATTTAAGATACCATTTGCATCTACATCAAAAGTAACTTCAATTTGAGGTTCACCTCTTCTCATTGGAGGAATACCATCTAAATGGAATCGACCTAAAGATTTGTTATCCTTCGCCATTGGTCTTTGACCTTGAACGATATTAATTTCAACAGATGGTTGATTATCAGCAGCAGTAGAATATGTTTCCTTTTTGTTTGTAGGAATAGTTGTGTTTGCTTCAATCATGTGAGTTGCAACACCTCCCATAGTTTCAATTCCTAATGATAAAGGAATTACATCTAACAATAATACATCCTTAACATCTCCACTTAAAACACCACCTTGAATAGCTGCTCCAATTGCAACAACCTCATCAGGATTAACTCCTTTAGATGCTTCTTTTTTGAAAAAAGCTTTTACGGCATCCTGAATTGCAGGAATACGAGTAGATCCACCAACTAAAATAACTTCATCAATTTCACTAATGTCCATTCCAGCATTCTTAAGCGCTGATTTACACGGTTCAATAGTTCTTTTAATTAAGCTGTCTGCCAATTGCTCAAATTTCGCTCTAGTTAAAGATCTAACTAAGTGCTTAGGAATACCATCAACTGGCATAATATAAGGTAAGTTAATCTCAGTTGAAGTAGACGATGATAATTCAATCTTCGCTTTCTCAGCAGCTTCTTTTAATCTTTGAAGTGCCATTGGATCTTTTTTCAAGTCGATGTTTTCATCATTCTTAAATTCTTGAGCCAACCAGTCAATAAGGACTTGATCAAAATCATCTCCACCTAAGTGAGTGTCTCCATCAGTAGCTTTCACTTCAAATACACCATCTCCTAATTCAAGAACAGATACATCATGAGTACCACCTCCACAATCAAAAACAACAATATTTAAATCCTCACCTTTCTTGTCCATACCATAAGCTAAAGCAGCTGCAGTAGGTTCGTTAATGATTCTTCTTACTGTCAAACCTGCAATTTCACCAGCTTCTTTAGTAGCTTGTCTTTGCGAATCGTTAAAGTATGCTGGTACAGTAATAACTGCCTCAGTAATATCAGTTCCTAAGAAATCTTTAGCAGTAGACTTCATTTTTTGAAGAATCATTGCTGAAAGCTCTTGAGGAGTGTAATTTCTGTCCTCAATTTTCACTCTTGGTGTATTATTATCACCTTTGATTACCTCGTAAGGTACTCTGTCGATATCCTGAGCAACTTGATCATAACTAGATCCCATAAAACGCTTAATAGAAGCGATTGTTTTTGTTGGGTTAGTAATAGCCTGACGCTTTGCAGGATCTCCAATTTTTCTTTCTCCGTCACCTGTAAATGCAACAATCGAAGGAGTTGTTCTTTTTCCTTCACTGTTCGAAATTACAACTGGCTCCGAACCTTCCATAACTGCAACACACGAATTCGTTGTTCCTAAGTCAATTCCAATAATCTTACTCATCGTACTTAATTTATATTATTAACTAATAAATTCCTATTTGAAATCTCTTTGTTCAATCTGCGTGCCATTAGGATATTTTCATTTTCTGGTGTCTGATTGGCACTTTCCTAAACTATTTTTTTGTCAACTGTCAGTAATTATGACAATATTTCCGAAAGCTTGACAACTATTAAGGTATTCCATAAAGCACTAATCAAAAGAACAACATTACTTCCAATATTGTTTATTAATAACAAGTAAAAAAGGTACTAGGTCACTAATGAATTATTTAAATTAGTAAACATAAAACAAATGCTATGAAGTTAATATCTTGGAACGTCAACGGAATAAGAGCGGTAATGAAAAAAGAATTCATGGACTCTTTTAAATCAATGAACCCTGATGTATTATGTTTACAAGAAACAAAAGCGCAAGACGATCAGGTTTTAGAAGCTTTAAAAGAAATTGAAGGTTACCATATATATACGAACTCAGCCGAGAAAAAAGGATATTCAAGCACTGCAATTATTTCCAAAAAAAAACCCATCTCTATTAATTATGGATTAGGCATTGAAAAACATGATAACGAAGGAAGGGTTATTACAGCTGAATACGACGATTTCTATCTCGTTACAGCATACGTGCCCAACTCTCAAAACGGCTTAAAAAGATTAGATTATAGAATAGAATGGGATGTCGATATAAAAGCATACCTCCAAAAATTGGATAAAAAGAAACCTGTTGCTTTTTGTGGAGATTTGAATGTAATACACACCGAAATGGATATTAAGAACTACAAAAGCAATTACAATAAATCTCCTGGTTGTACTCAAAAGGAAATCGATGGATTAGAAGCTTTTTTAAATGATGGTTTTACAGATACCTTTAGAGCTTTACACCCTGAAGAAGTTAAGTATAGCTGGTGGAGTTACCGCTTTAATAGTCGTGAAAAAAACACAGGTTGGCGCTTGGATTATTTCTTAACAAGTGATCGAATTTTAAACAACGTTAAAACAGCTGAAATTCATAACAATATATTCGGATCAGATCATTGTCCGGTAAGTATAACACTGGCATAAATGTGACTTTACGGTATGATTAGTGTTAAGTATTTAAGAGCTGCCTTCAACCTGCCAAATTATGAAATCAACTTTACTCCTGTTAACCTTTCTTTTAGCGTTTAAAGCAAACGCAAATTACGACGTAATCATTCAAGTATATGATAATAAAGGTCAGCAGGCTAGGAATCTCCCAGTAGTACTAATCGAAAAGGATTCCAAAAAAGCACATCGTTACTTCACCAACTCTTTTGGAAAAGTATCGATAGTACTAACACCTGGTAAATGGAGTGTGAACATCAATACAATGAAGCGGTGTCAATTCATTGAAGTTCCTGAAAAAGGAAGCGGTGCTTTAAATTTCATGATTACATATGACCCTAAACATTGGGCGAGACTGAACCGCCCAGTTGTAAATCGATCAAGCATAAACTTCCAAACATTCAATCAAAGTAAGCTTAAGAAAAAAGAAAGACCCAAAATAGGGCATTCCTTTGTTAAACTAGAACTAAAGCAACTCAACAAAAAAGGGTTAGCAAACTTCCCTGTCACAATTACCTGCTATAACACAAAGTCACAATTCCAATCGAAAACAAATAAAAATGGAGAAGTTTTGTTTGAAGTTCCAAACGAAAACGATTATGAAATTGATTTAGAAAGGAATGAAAGCTTCTCCTATGTTGATATTGGTAAAAGAAGTGGACTTTTCACTAAAAAGTTCACTTACCAACCACTTCAAATAAATGAAAATGAGCTTAATGACACCATTACGCAAGAAATACCAATACCAGATAACAAGTTTGCATCTTCTGCTAGAGCCTTTTTAAAATTAAGAGTCAAGAATTACAACGATGACATGGAAGGTGAACCTGTTTATTTAAAAATGTTAAAGTCTAATAAAGTTTACAAGTCTAAAGTCAGAAAAGACGGTCAAGCTCTTTTCATGCTTCCACTACATCGTCGTTACATGATTGAAACTAACTACAAAAAAGCAATCGATGTGATTGATTATATGGATTGTAAGGTTCAAAGCATCGTTAGAAGTGAAGATATGTTCACTTTCGACTTAAACTACAAAGTAAAGTTCCCCGAACGATATTTACCTCAAAACAAAAACGACTATACTGAATTTTCATCAGAAATTTTCAAACCAAAAACGCACGATCAAGCGTTAGAATACTTTAACCTCTTTTTACAAAAACAATATCCAGAACCAACTGGGAAAGAAAGTTTTGGAGCTTATTTAAAATGGGCAACTCCAGAAATTAATGAAAACTCAAAAGAAGCCCTTTTGGAAGTTGGCTTTGTAGCAAAAGAAATATCAAGCCTTAGCGACATCCCCAAAAGAACCAAACCAATAAACATCTCCTTTGTAATTGATTTAAGTGGGTCGATGGCAGGAGAAGAAAGATTAGAAGGTGTAAAAAAAGCACTTAAAAAAATACTAAAGCAGTTTCAACCTAATGATATTGTTTCCATCACTACTTTTAACAGAAGTGCTACAGTAGTTGTTCCCGCAAATACAATGAGTAAACAAAAACTTATTTACGATATAATTGATGACCTAAGAGCAGGTGGTGGAACAAACATTTATGAAGGTTTAAAATCAGGGTATCCTCAATTGGAAAAAAATAAAATAGCCAACGCTACCAACAGGTTAGTTTTGCTAACCGATGGATACGGATCAACACCAGTTGAAAAACTCATTTCACACACTAAAACTTATCACACAAAAGGATTTGAATGCTTGGCTATTGGTGTAGGAAGTGGTTACAACGAGGCACTAATTAGTCAGTTAGCAACGGCTGGCGGAGGTTTAATGTACTTTGGGGGGAACTCAAATAAGCTGAATAATGTTTTTATAAAAGAGTTTTTTAGTACTACAGTTCCATTTGCCGAACAAGCTTCAATCGAAGTGTATTACAAAAAACAATTGGTTTGGAAACAGTTATACGGTAATACCGCTACCCTTACTCAGGGAAAAGCAAACTTATCTTTAGCAAACCTTTACCCAGGAGTTAATAAACTAATGCTAATCAAGTTTGACTTAAACAATCCAACCAAAGAAATCGAAAAGTCCCCTGTCAGGGTAATCATGAAATATAAAGACTTACAAAGCGGAAAATCCCAAATTGTAAAAAAAGAGGAGCGACTAAAATGGAAACCTTCGGACGGCTCTAGTGATTACCTAGTAGAAATGAATAAAAAAAGAATTCAGGCTGTTGCCACAATGAATCAGGCGCTAAAAGTAATGGCTCAACAACATTCTTCAGGAAATAGCAAAGCAGCCCATCAAACACTTATTTTCACCAGGAATCAAATCAAAAAAATATTTCCGAATGCAGTTGAAAAAGATATTTATTCAATGCTAGCGGTAATGGATGATTATGTTAAGACATTTGAACTCTTTTTTAACAAAAAAAACGCTGAATAAAATTAATTTCAAAACTTCAGGATGAACCATTAGTTCACCCCGAGGTTTTAAGCTCAAAGAAAGGAAAAAAACTTAATTATAGCTGCTACTTAGGTGGTTTTGTTACCTCTGCATTTAAACCTACCTTTGAGACATGAGCAAGAACCTCGAAATCGTCCAAAATCTATACAACTATATCGAAGCCAAAGAATTTGAAAATATCCGTCCATTATTCCACAAAAACATAAAGTGGAATCAAATGAAAGGATTAATCAATGGCGGAAATTATGTAGGAGCTGATGAAGTTTTTCAATACGTTTTTACTGAGTTTGAAAATGAATGGGCTGATTGGAAAACTGAGGTTAAAGAATTTTTGGAGGTTGGTGACGATGTTATTACTGTAGGATCTTACTCCGGAACATTTAAAAAGTCGGGTAAAAAGATGGAAGCTGAGTTTATGCACAGATATACGCTAAATGCCGGAGCAGTTACGATATTCCAACAATACACCGATACTGGTTTGTTCGCAAAAGCAATGAAAGGTGCTAAAACACAAGCTCAATTAAACAACCCTCTTCACGGAATTAGCTTAAAAGAGATATTAGAGTATTTACTTGCAGAGTATGACTGGGATGGTTTAGCAAGACGTGTTAATATTAATTGCTTTAAAAGTAACCAGACAATTAATTCTAGTTTGAATTTTTTAAGAAAGTATGATTGGGCAAGGGAGGAAGTTGAATTCCTTTACATCAAATCAATCAAAAACTAGTTTCATTTTACTCACCAGATATCATTATGGAATTACATCCAAGAAACAAGCATAAAGGAACTTACGATTTTATTGAGTTAACATTTAGGTTACCTGAATTAAAACAATACGTTCGCCCTAACAAATACGGGAACGATTCGATTGATTTTTCAGATGCAAACGCTGTTAAAACTTTAAATAAAGCCTTATTAAAATCGTATTACAAAATTGATTTTTGGGATATTCCAGATGGTTTTTTAGTTCCACCAATTCCAGGGAGAGGTGACTATATTCACAACATTGCCGATTTACTAAAAGAAAGAACTGGTGAAGAAGTTAAAGTTTTAGATATCGGAACAGGCTCTAGTTTAATTTACCCAATTATCGGAAACAGAGAATACGGTTGGTCATTCATCGCTACTGAAATTGATGAGGAATCAATGGCTTCTGCTCAGCAAATTATAGACAAAAATAAAAAGCTTAAAAACATAGAAGTTCGTCATCAAAAAAATCCAAGAGATATCTTTTTAGGAGCTTTGAAATCGAATGAATTTGTAGATGTAACGATCTGTAACCCTCCATTCCACGCAAGTATTGAAGAAGCGCGAAAAGGAACGCTAAGAAAACTACGTAACCTGAATAAGGGGAAAACATTTAGAAAAGCAGAATTGAACTTTGGAGGGAAAGGAAATGAACTTTGGACTGAAGGTGGTGAAAAGCAATTCATTTTCAACATGATTCGTCAAAGTATTCGATTTGCAGAAAACGTAGGTTGGTTTACAGTTTTGGTTTCAAAAGAATCAATTGTACCTGCCATTATTTCCAGCCTAAAAGCCAATGGTGCCAAATCAAAAATCATAGAAATGGGACAAGGAAATAAGAAAAGTAGAATCATTTGCTGGAGGTTTAGTAAGAAAGTTAATTAATGGCAAATATTGAAATAGAAACGGCTTGGAAAAATGGACTTAATTCAGAGGCTCCGTTATTCCCTGCTTGGTTTTGTTTTAAAAGCCCTTATGAATTGTACAATTTTTCACTTTGTACATCTGTAGATCTTATTTTAAATGGATCAAAAGACCTAATGCAACTACCCGATCCGTCGGAAAGAATCATTGATTCCAATGGAGATCTTTTCAAATTAGTCCAATCTAATAATATTATTACGCCAAAAAAAGAAGGGAAAATTACTTTTGACATGTTTAAAGAAATTATACAATCGGTAGATCCTGAAGAACTCAATACTTTTGTACCGCTTGATCAAATTGAAGACTTTATTAAAATAAACAAAATCGCTTAAAAGTCTTGTATACCGTTTTTTAGATTAAGTAAACCTGAAGGATAACCAGCTCCCTTTAAAAGGTCTATAGCTGCTAAACTTCTAATTCCCATTTTGCAATAAACAACCAATTTCTTATCTACAGGGATTTCATTAACCCTCATCAACAACTCGTCTAAAGGAATATGCAAACCACCTATGTTAAATTGCTCTCTTTCCAAGTAGGTCCGAACATCGAGTAAACTAAACTCGCTTAAATGTTCGCGAACGATTGCTGCCGTTACCTCTCCTTTTAATAATTTAATTTGAGCATCATCTAATGATGAATTCCTTTTTCCTTCTGTAGATAAACTCATAATTATACTAGTTCTAATTCTATGTGCACAAAATTAAGTAATCCATCTTCAGTTTTAACGCTCTATAAAATTAAAACAATAAAAAAAGCCAAGTAAAACATGTTCACTTGGCCTTTAAAAAAATAAATATTTCTAGAATTTAATCGTAACTCCAGTCAGAACATTTGTTCCAGCTTGAGGGTACAACCAATTTTCACTAATTCTATCCCCCGAAATGAATCCCCATGTATAACCGTTACTGCTATACATTTCGTTAAATACATTATTAACTAATAAGTTAAACTGTACTTCTTTTAAATTCATAAATGAAGTATTGTAACTAACGACAACATCACTTACTGTGTAAGATGCTAAATCTCTGTCATCACTTTGGGTATTATCCAAATATTGCTTCCCTACAAACTTTGTTTGCAAGCCTAATTCTAACCCTTTTACAGGTTTAAAAGAAAGTAAACTTCCAGCAATTACAGAAGGAGAAAATGATATATCAGAATTTTTATTACTGTTAACCTGCAATTGACCGTTCCAATCGGTTGTATAATCAGTAATATATTCTTTAAAATTCGCAATTTTATTTTGCGATAACGTTGTGTTAACTGTCCATTCTAATTTTCTTGTTATTCTACAAGCTGCAACCAACTCAACACCAGCTCGATAACTACTAACAACGTTATCTCTAACTCCTGAGCCTACATCATTTAAAGCTCCTGTCAACACCAATTGATTTTGATAATCCATGTAGTAAAAAGTAGCCTGTCCTAAGAATTTATTAAAACGAGTTTCAACACCCAATTCATAATCATATAATGTCTCATGATTAGGTTGTGCATTTTGAGGATTGTCTATAAAGTCATTTCTAACAGGTTCTCTGTTTGCTACACTGAAAGAAGCAAATCCAGAAATCTTATTGTTCAATTGATAATTCAAACCAAACTTCGGGTTAAAAAAAGTAAAGCCTGTGTCTACATCTAAAGACTGTTGATTAGCATCAATTCCTGTATTAGAATAGTTGATACTTCTTACTTGTAAATCAATGAAACCATTCATCTTTTTATTGATTGAAAGCTCCGACTTTAAGTAAGTATTAAAATCTGTTTTCTTTCCTTGATTATCATAGTAACGATCTCTTATACTAGAATTACTAGCATATTCCGCCCAAACTATTTCTCCAAAGTGATCACCAACATATTCGTTGTAACCACCACCTAAAATAAACTGAGCCTTTTTAGTTTTGTATTTAACGCTGTAAACACCTCCATAGAAATGATTATCTAGCCATCTTCTTCTAATAAAATCAGATTTAGTTATCGTATCATTTCCTGTAAATAAAGTATCTAAGTTATAATCCGTTAAATCATCTTGTGTACGAAACTGCTCGTAATATCCTCTACCATAAGTGTAATGTAAAGATGCATTTGCACTCAATTTATTGTTAAACTGATGTGTTAAATGTAATTGGTAATGATCTTGGTTATAATTATCAACTTCATTATCGTACGTATAATAATTATAATCTCTACCCGAATTTACAAGGTTTGCCGAATCTGAAGGTCCCCACCAGTTATTCGCAATAGATGCTAAAACACCTCCATCATCACCATTTAATTTTGCTTCTGGAGTTCCCCACCAAGCTTGGTAAGTTTTTTCCTTCCCTGCAAAAGTAATTGCTTTAATAACTGTTTTTTCACCATAATAACCTCCTTGCAAGAAGTAAGAAGATAAATCAGCAGAAGCTCTATCCAAGAAACCATCAGAAGTAACAGAAGATAATCTACCGTCTACAGCCCAATATTTATTGATTAATCCAGTTCCCATCTTAATCGTGTTTTTATTCGTGTTAAACGAACCATACGATGAAGAAACTTGAGCATAAGCTGAATCTGAAACTAAATCAGTTTGTAAGTTTACAGACGCTCCAAAAGCAGCAGCTCCGTTTGTTGAAGTACCTACTCCTCTTTGAATCTGAATATTATTCGTAGACGATGCAAAATCAGGCATGTTCACCCAAAAAGTACCATGTGATTCTGCATCATTTATTGGAATTCCGTTTACGGTAACATTAATCCTAGATGCATCAGAACCTCTAATTCGAAAGCCAGTATAACCAACTCCTGCACCAGCGTCGGAAGTAGTTACGATAGAGGGTGTCAATTTAATTAAAGAAGCTAAATCTTGGCCTAAATTAATTTTCTCATAATCTTCCTTACTTACATTCACATGAGCAACAGGTCCATTTCCTTTTACTCTTGTAGCTTGAATAGAAACTTCATCCAAGGCTTGTGGAGAAACAGAAAGCGAAAAGTTAGAGACGACGTCAGAACCTGCAACAATTATGGTTTTGACTAACTTTTCTTTACCTAGAATTTCAGCTGAAACTTCGTACGAGCCATTCGGAAGATTCGTTAATTTAAAAGCACCATCAGGATCCGAATAGGTTGCCTGATATGTATTTTCGATTTTCACCAATGCACCGAAAACGGTTTGGTTAAGCGTATCCTTCACTACTCCAGAAATAGAGTATTGGGCTAACATCGAATAAGATGTTAGGATACACAGCGCCGTTAAAAACAAGTTACTTTTTTTCATAGTAAATTAATTTAATGACGAATGTAGAGGAGTAATACAAACGTTTTGTATTAAACTTTATGGTTAATTATGTCGCTCCCTACGCCAGCATTATCTGGATCAGGTTTATTTCCCAAATGGGAAAAACGGGTATAATCTCAGCCTGTAATATTAAGGCACCCCTCGTTGAGTGGCACAAAGATAGTACTAAATAATTCGAAGAAAAAAATAAAAGCTTACATTTTTTGAATTCCGGCGATTGCCTTTTTAAGCCTAGACTCCCTATCTCCCTGTATTACACAGACGTTTTCATTATTACTTATTAAAAGTTCTTTATATCGATCAAACAATCTAACTCGATCTTTTGGATCAGAATGTTCTCTAAATTCATCATATTCCCATGGCAAATCAGTATCGCACAAAAGGTATAAATCACAGGTTGACTCTTTTATATTAGTTTCAACAAACGGAATCTCTTTTTGATATACCTCTCCAATCCAAACCTTGTAAACGTAAAGATCTGTATCCAATAATTTTAGGGACTGACTAGAATCGAAGAACTCATTCTGAGTCTTAATTTGACCTTTCGCCATCTTAATAACATCATCAAATGTATACTCAGCTCCATTTAACTCTAAATAAGTTCGAGCATACTCCTTAAGAAAATCTATCTTAAAAAAGCGCGCTAAATCTTCACACAAGGTTGACTTACCAGTTGATTCAGGTCCGATTACAACAACTTTTTTCATGATTTCAGGTATTCTTTTTTCCATTCAAAATATGCATAGGCAGCTAACACAGTATAAGCCAACATCAATCCTGCATAAATATTCAAGTCACTATTCCAGTACATTATTGATGTAAAAGCATCGATTATAATCCAATACAACCAACAGCTTAACCACCTTTTAATGGTAATCCAAGTAGCTAAAAAACTAAACATTGTAGTGAATGAATCCAGCATTGGCCTCGTTGCATCTTTTAAAATAGAACCTAGTAAAAAATACAATCCAAAACTTAAAACAATACCCAAGCCAATCAGCAAGGCATGATTTACTAAAGGTACTTTTAACACCTTTCTCTCCCGTTTGGGTTTATTCCATTCCACCCAACCAATTACTCCTGTAACTACATAATAAAAAGATAAGATGGCTTCAGCATAAAGTTTGGAGTAATGCCAAAAAAGGAAAATACTAACTGCCGAACCTAAAATCCCGAACAACCAGCACCAAATATTTCTTTTAGCCGCAAGTGCAACATAGGCTACTCCAAAAATAACAGATAAAACTTCAAGAATAAATGGTAGGTCTAGCATTTAAAATGGGAAAATTATAAAAAAACGAAATTAATTAGAATTGATAGGATATTCTAACTAATCCAATATTTGTTAGAAATTAAACACTTGTAGCTTTTTCTTGTTTTAGGTGAAAAATATGCTTCACAATTGCTTAAAAAACATAACGGATTGTCTTTCTACTATTGAAATTAATCTAATTTTTCACTTTTTTAATCCGCTTTAACGGCGGAAACGGCATTGCACAAATCAACACTAAATTCCCTCATTATATTAAGCTACAGTTGTAGTAGTAAAATTTAAACCCAAGACTATTACAATAAAGTAAAACCTTTTTCACTTCTTAAGAAAAAACTTTAAAGACAACGTAAAAACGCTGTAATTCACAACGAACACTTAAGAACATTAACATCTTAAGTAGCTGAAAACGATATGATAAATGTAATTTCACATTTATCCAATTAAATGACGAATCTGGTCAACTGTATACTCGCAATTACACTTTCTCTAACAATATGTTACGGACAAAGAGTAAATGACAAGTACATCAAAAAATTTCCGTTTGCAGTCACGTTGAAACCATTTATAGGGGCTAAAACCAATGAATTAAAAATAGAGGATAATTTAGGGTCAGGAAAAATAAATTATAGAGTTGCGACCGCTCCTAGGGTTGGATTAGGTGTCTCATATAAATGGTTCAATATCTCTTCTTCTTTTTTTAGAGTTGGCGAAATAGACAAATCAGAAAAAGGGTTAACACAAGAATTTGATTTACAATGGAACCTGTACTTAAGATTCATTAATGCTGATGTACGCATACAACGTTACGAAGGGTATTTTTTAAACAACTCCTCTGATATTTTAAATTGGGAATCTAACAGAGGTTTATTCTACCAACGAAATGATTTGGTAACCGCATCAATTGGAGGAAATATTAGATACAATTTTAATTTTCGAAAATACTCCACAAAAGCAATTTTCTCACAAACTGAAAGACAATTAAGAAGTGCAGGATCTCCCGAAATTGGAATTCGGTGGAATTTATTGTTTGTAGAAAGTGATTCGAGTATTGTACCCAACAACTTAAAAAATAAATTATCAGACTTTAATCTTAACCAAATGGCGTTTTCAGATATTGGAATTGGAGCAGGTTATAGTTATACTTTTGTTCGTGGTAAATGGTTTTTTAACGCAGGAGCCATGGGTTTTATTCTTGCCCAATCGGTTAGTTTTATTGGAGATGAGATAGCTCACGAACAAACTGGATTCCAAGTTAACTTCCAAAGCAGAGGAGCTATTGGCTATACAAACGATAATTTTTATTTTGGTTTAAACGTTGTAGCTGACCAAATGTATTCGAATTGGCAAAAACAAAAAGATATTTTATATACCTTTTCAAAAACAAAATTAATTTACGCGAAAAGAATTCACACAAGACCTTTAAAAAAAGACGAACTTTCCATTTGGGATCAATTTTAAACCAAACATTATGCCGACTAAAAAAGTATCAGAATCACAAACTACCTTAACAGAATTAATGATTCCATCTTATGCTAATTTTGGAGGAAAGGTGCATGGTGGACTTATATTATCACTCATGGATAAAGTGGCTTATGTTGTGTAATTGCTGCTGCTGCTGCTGTTGTTGTTGCTGTTGTTGTTGTTGTTGTTGTTGTCGTCGTCATCGTCGTTGTTGTTGTTGTTGTTGTTG
>ERZ1039804.1261-NODE-1261-length-14826-cov-56.801232_pt1 | contig 14826 bp, 29 predicted proteins | sample MGYA00383089_ERZ1039804 | MGnify/ENA primary metagenome ERZ1039804 (study PRJEB29581, sample SAMEA5548359) | metagenome | biome: marine; feature: coastal; material: water | depth 1 m | study: Short-term variability in the microbial, nano- and picoplankton...
AAATAAAAACATAACCGTAAATAAGTATTAAATGAAAAAAATTAAACTTACTCAATACACAACACCTCAAAAAAGCAATTATATCAAATCAAATTTTTATACTGTTTATCTGGGTAACGATCGTATAGAAAACTTTAGCAACTTAAAAGACTGTAAAAAATATTTAGTCGTTGCGTCTAAATTTCTAAATTATAATATGTTACAAATAAATTTGCTCTTAATAGAATTATACGCCGCTTATAGATCCAACTATTTTTTATTCAATAGTAAACAAGGTTTAAACTCGCGAGCTTTAGAAAGTGACATTTTGCAACATATAGACCGGGCCGAAAATTTTTTAAATTTATCTTGGCAAAAAAGCGGCTTAACCAATGGTAATTTATACGCGTTTGATTTTCAATTCAAAAGTCTGGTTAGCATTAGATCTGCGTTTGAGGGATTGCAAAGGTTTGTAAGATCTAAAAATTTAATGTATGAGTTTAATAAATTAGAAGTGCTGCGGCAAAAAAGCATTTATATATATAGGTGCTTAGAACTTTACCCGGCTGAAAATATGGACAAACTAGAAAATATTGAACCGGTTTTTTAAAAAAAAACTTTTAAAAAAGTGCCAAAAAAGTGTATTACTGTACTATTTGGGCTGTAACCGTTGCTGTGTCTAGGTTTACCGTAGTACACTTTTTAAAAAACAAGTGTACTATTTACCAAAAAAGTGTATTATTTGGCCCTAAAAGTGTATTATTTGACTTAAAACCGGTTTAAAATGATCTTTTTTTTCTGGACCTATAAAAAAAAAGGATCAAAATTGGATTAAAAAGGATCCTCGCCGGTATCTTCATAGTAAAAAGGGTTTAATGTTTTACTATCTGAAAATTGTTTTTTGGTCGTACTCTCTTGATCCTTAAAAATAAACTCCAATTTCAAAGTATTGTCAACCGGTTTGTATTTTCTTATTAAAATGTTTTCAAGTCTTGGAGCTTGTTTAGTTGTACAAAGTACTATTCTAACCGTTAAAGTTGGGCTAAATTTCGGGTATGTCACCCGCTTTTGGCTGCGGTCGTTCCAACTTTGAAAATGTCTGTACAAAGTTTTATATACGTTGCTCTGGCTGTGGCCTATGTACACAATTTTCTTTCCTTTCCTGACAATGTAAACGCCGGGTTTGCTGTTAAAGATCGCGTGCCTAAATGTGGCCAATGTCCGGCCCTTTCGTTTTTTATAGGGTTTATGGTATGCTGTTTTTTTCATACTTTTAGCATCTGTTTAGCTAATGTTTTCGCGTTGCTTTTGTCTATTTGATCGTGCGATAAATACCATTTGCCGCTATACTGATCATCAAAAAATCGTTGGTAGTCCTTATGTGTGGTGTGTGCTATTCGGCTTATTGTTGCCTCAAATAACCGGGCTAAAACTTCTATGTTCGATCTTAAATAAGTAGCATTTGTATAGTCTAGCAAACCTTTCATATAGTTTAAATTGCTGGTGCCAATGGCTGTAAACTTTTGAAATGTTTGAGCTTTTGCAGATCCTCTTAAAATTGGTTTACGTGTTTTATAATCAATTGTTAACCCCTCGCTTGCAAAATTTTGATAAAATTTCTCTTTGCGACCTTGTAAAAAGTCTATATAGTGGCCGTATTCGTGAACAAAACTATTTTCACCTTGTAATATGCCTTTATAATCTAGTTTGCGGCCTCTGTTTAAATTTATAAATAAGGTAGAAGGGTTAAAATGTGCTAAACTGCCGCCTTTGCCGTCTGCACCAAAACCAATAATTAACTTTCCAAAACCTAAATTATTACTGCCTTTTAACTTGGCCAATAATTCTAGCTGCTTTTCTATTTTATAAACAAAAAAATAACGTTCCGCTTGTGTTACAAAGTTACCAAATGTAAAACCTTTTAACTTAAACTTGTCTTGTATCTTGATAGGATCAACGGCCTTAATATCTTTTATCGAATATTTACCCCTAATAAATAATAAAAAACCAGGATCAAAAATCAGGTTATCTTCTGCCCTACTGTGCCGGCTCGTTGTGTCGGTTATTTTTAACATAGTAATAAATAATTAGTGCTCCAATTGCTGTAATAAAAAGGGTAAATTCTCTTGCCTCTGGGCTTGGGTGTGCTGCTATGTATGTCGGTATTGGTGCTTTTTTCATTTTGTTATATTTTAAACTTGGTAATTTGATCGCGGCCAACTTCTACTGCTGCCGGTATCATAATGGGTAAAACTGTTGTAAGATCCTAAACCGCCGGCGTGTATTTTTCCGGCTGCTATTAATTGACGTAACCCCGCTTGTACTTCTTTTGGCTTATAACCTTTTATGGTTATATCTGCGGCCTTTGCTTTTAAGTGTGCGGACATTGTGGCTCCGCCTACTTTTTTATTGTGGTTGTAACTTCTAAACCCGCTGTGTACTTTTACCGGCTTATTGTTAAAATGCTGCCTTATAACTTCGAGTTGATCCATTAAAAAAGAAACGTTACCGTAATACTCTGGCGGTACTTTTACGCCATCTTTACTGTTAAACTCATATAGTTTAAAATTCCGGGTGTTTGGTTCGCCTCTCATAGCTTTGTTAACTATTGAATTGTCTTTTACTTCGTCTTGCTCTTGATCTATTGGCAAACGTTTATAAAGATAAATTGCAATTGCAGCAATTATTAAAACAATACCAATATTAAAAGCGGTTTTTTGTTTAATCATCTGTTACCGGCTTATCTTCTTTGGCTGCTTGTAAAGCTTGCACCTTATAGCCGGCGTAAAAAGCTGCGGCCGCAATAATTAGGTAAATAAAAATCTTGCTTTTGTTGGTTGTGCTTGTAAAGTTCATCTTTTAACTATTTTTAATTTTTGTATAATCTGGATTAAAATAAAAGCTAAAACAAACCCGCCGGCGGTTAATACTAGCAACTTTTTTATAAAATTTAAAAACTCGTTTTCCTTAGCGGTTAAAATCTCGCTAATTACTTGCGTAGTGTTTATTGTGGTGTCTGGTTTTTGCTCCTGACTAACGGCGGCGGCTGTTTTTTCTTTATTAATATAAACCCGCGTTACGCTCTGCGGTGTGTTTAGTATAAACGTGTCTTTTTTACCACTAGCAAACATAAATACAGTATCTCTACTATATCCTGGTGTTATTATTGTATCTTGTGTAACTTGGCTTTTTTGATCTACTAAATAAGGAAATTTATTTACTAGGCGTGATAACCGCTGCTGTGGTGTGCAACCGCAAAAGTTTAAAATAATGATCCCCGCAAATAATAAGAACCAAAACCAATTATTAATTGGCGGTCGGTATGTTTTTAAATTGATCATTTAATTTTTAGCACACAATATGTTTTTTTATTTTCGTTGTCGTTAAAGATCTTTAACCATAACATATTTACCAACTTGTTTTTAACTTTCCAAACATCTGTATAATTATTAACCTCAATGGATCGCTGTCCGCTGTTCCATATTTCGGCGGCCTCTGCCAGATCTTTTTTATCTGGATAAAATTGTGAGTAATTGGCCCCGATTACCTGAGTAATTTTTAATCCTAAATAATTAACAAATTGTACATTACAAAACTCTATGTATCCGTTATAATTAAGAACCATTAAGCCAAACTCTTTACTTGCATAATCTTTTATAAATTGCTCGGCTCTAAATTTATCGCGTCTTTCTTCGCACTCTACTATTTTGGACTTTAGATATTCAATTTTTTCTTTTTGGTTGTATAATTCTGCATTAATGTCAACTAATAAACCTCTATAACTGTCCTTTATTTTCTCTAAAACGTCACCTTGTATTAGATCTGTTTCCGCTGCTTGTTTTTTGCGGGTAAAAAACCAACCTAAAAAACCACCAATGCCGGCGGTTAAAAAATTATCTATGTAAGTAACCGGGTTAAAATTCATTATTGCGGCTTTTTTGCGGCTTTCTCCACGTGGTTAAAATCCTTAAAAAATACAGCTGCAATTATATTTACAAGGGCTGCAATAAGGCGGCCCAATGGATATAAGGTATTTTGCTCCTTGTTTACTCCCAATACGTGGCTTAACGTTTCGTCTGGGTTTCCAAATCTGTGACCGTATGAAAATATTAACAGATCGTTAAATAAATCTTGGCAAATGGTATTGCTTGTTTGATCCAAACTAAAAGCAATTTTGTAAAAATAAAAACTTACTCCTTTAAAGGCTCTTTTAATTATTGAATAAATAAAGCTTATTGATCCAAATAAAAGGACTAATAAAAAAGTTATCATTAAAAGTATAAAGTTTGTCATTTAGTTAAATGTTTACAGTTTCCCTAATTTTTGCTATTTGTTCGTTTTTAGCTTTTATGTCTGTGGTAAGGATCTGTATTTTTTTGTTAATCTTTTCTATACTCACTATAAGGTCAAATATTTCAACTTTAGCCTCTGAAATTGTTTTATTTTTTTCCATTACTTTAAACGGTGTAAACTTCCCAACTTTTCGCCGGTAAATTAAAATTATTGGCTTTGTCTTGATCTATTATATATAGTAGCACTTTTTCTGTTAGTTCATCAAATAACTCTGGAAAACTATTTGATAACTGTGATTTATACGCTCCGTAAAATTGTTTTACTTGCGTACTTGTAAAGTGTTTTACAAATCGCCTAAATAAACACTTTACGCCGTTTTCATCATAATAATAAAAACCGCCTTGAACGCTCCACAATAAACTGCCATCATCTTCTATAATTTGTCTTTTTTCTGTGATCTCGGCTAATACTACGGATTTATAAGTAGGATTAATCTTAACGGTTTGTTTTTCTTTGGTTATGTATGCCATGATATTTTAAGTTGTTAGCATTATTTTATATACAACACCATTTAATGTGATTGGTATTGTGTTTGTTATTGTACTGGCGGTATCGCCTACCGGAGATACATTAGGAAAAGAAATTGTTGACCCATGTAGTGTGGCTTTTGTTGTTGACTGTGTGCCTATGGTTGTGGTATTAGACCCGCCTCCTTTTGCGTAGGCACCTATTACTATTTCATTAACTCCATTGGGTGTACCTCTTACGTCAAATCCTAAATATACGCCTTGTCTTGGCGTACCTAGTAACCCGGTTCCGCCGTTACCTTTTTTTAATCCATCGCTGCCAATTATTACCGTTTTTGAAGTACTTGTTAAGGTTGTACCGACTGCCTCGCCTATTAAAACGCTTTGATGTATGCCATAGTCTGTACTAACCGAATAACCGGCTGCTGTACCAATACAAACACTATCTACTATACTACCTCTGGCAGTATCGGTTCCAATCGCAACTGCCCGACTTAATCTAGTCGCAGCCATTGCAGTATTTCCGCCTAACAATACGTTATATTGCGGGCTGCCGGTAAAGTCTCTTCCAACTGAACGGCCAATCATTACATTATAATCACCACCACTATCCATTCCTGAAGGTGCTGAACTTTTGGCTAAAACATTGTGACCCATGTAAACATTCCACCGGCCCTTTTGTGAAATATACCTACCATATCTATAAACGTCGGTGCCGCTTTCTTGATATAAATTATCATATGTTTCGTTGTAATATAATCCGGTAGAAGTTCCACTATTGCCTTTTACAAATTGATTACCGCTTAACCTGAGATAACCTTGCGAGTTAATGTTGTTAATTAGCGTCGTATTACTGTTGATCAAAGTTGTGTTAGCGGCTATGTCTCCTGAATAATCTGTACCGCCGCCTATATCTAAATTTTGAACGGCATATATTACCTCATATAACAGCTCGTCTGTTCGGTTTCTATATTCGCTAAGCGGTACCTCTGTTAATTTCGGGTTTTGGAAAGTTGGCATTTTATAAATTTTTTAAACTGTACAATAATTCGTATAAAAGTTCCTCTGTTCTGGATCCGTAACCTTTCCAAATTCTCGGCATTTCTTCACCATTCTCCGGTTGGTCTAAATTGCTGTTTATAAATGTAACTAGATTTGCCATTATATTTTTTTTATCGCGTAAACTGTTACAATTACAAATACTGCTATTATTGCCATATTGATTGCGGTGTTTCCAGGATCGAACTCAACATTAGTTTCTAGCTCATAGTTAAAAAGCTTATTTAAAAAGTCTTTCATTATTATAAAATATTATATGTTTTGCTTATTGCTTTCACTATTGGCCCGCCTATTCCGTAGCATAGCCAATTATGTAAAGCTTTTAATTCTTGATTTGTTAACCTATTTAAAATTTGATCTATGCGGTTGTTTACTTCTGGATTAGCTTTTAACTTTTGCTTGATCTCCTTTTTAAGTTTTGATGGCTTGTAATAATTTACATAAAAATAAAAAACGGCTGCCGTTAATAATATAGTTGAAAATGAATTTAATTTCATTAAATGACGTAAATTGAATTTGGTTTAGTTATTTTTCTGCTTACCGGTGCGGATATTAATCTGTTATAACTCGCGGGCTTTTGGCTGTTTGACAATATGCTATAAATAGCCGGTTTTGTTGGATAATCTCTAGCCGTTACAAGTCCTGGTATTTTTGATGTTGGCAAATCGTAAATAGGGTTTACCACGTTTGGCGGTACAAAACCGGTATTATCGTTTTTAGCCGTTCCAATTCCTAAAGGTAAATTATCTATATCTAAATCTTGTACAATTCCTACACCTGACCCTACGGCCCCGCTTGCTACTTTTTTGCGTGCTTTTTTGCCTTGCAATTTAAAATATACATATGCTGTTATTAATGATAATACTATAATATGTGTTTTTTTCATTTATTTTTATATTAAAAGTTTAGTTTTCTAGTTTTTTTATAGTGATTGTTTTTTTATATTAAAGCCAACCTAAATTTGATTTTCTCCAAATAGATTTAACGTCGGTTAAATCTTTGCCGCCTAGTTCACCTTCAAACCAACCAAATAAATCGGTAGGCGGGCCAAAAAGGCCACTTTCTTCACCGGCCCAGTATTTAGGCTTTTTAAATGCTATATATACTTTTTGCAAACTAGCACCGTTTAAATTTTCGGTGTTTCTTATAATCGCCGGTTCATCGGTTCCTAGTCTGTCCATAGCATCGAATAAACGTCTTGCTATCGTTCTGGCTTGTGTGTCTGTTATTGTGCTTACGCTATTTTTTTGGCTGCCATCTGTTGGTTTCGTTTTAAAGTCGATTTTATCAACGTCTTTTTTTTTCAAAAAATAAATAAATAAAACAATTAGCAAAACCACTACTGCTATTATTATTTTATTTTGATAATTTAATTTACTCAATTTTTTTACGGATAACATCTAAAATAGTTTTTTCTTGATAATAAACACACCCACTACTGCTGCTGCAATTCCTAAATATATTTTTGTATTGTCTTTTGTGGTATATGCATATTCTTGGTTACTGTTGCTCACATCGTAACCGCCGTTGCTGCTTAAAATGCTGCTTGCTGCGTCTGTAATTTGATTTAAAAAAGGGTTTCCGCCGCTTTGAGCTACTAAAGCTCGGCCATCGGCTCTGGCTCCTATTCGTTCCATTTTGTTAGTTTGGCGTGTTTCTTTTCTTATAGTTCTGCGGTTGGCTCGACGCTCGCGTGATGCTTTGCCAAAAAAATTGGCGGTATGATCGTAGTTACCTACGTAATTATCTGTAATGTTCATTTTTTTATAGTGTTGATAAAGTTTTTTTACTCTTAATTGATGCTTGGGGTTGTTGGCGTGCAAAGTGTTTAAAATTGATTGCATTGCTTGTTTAGGTGTTAGACCAAAATTTATCGCGTTTGTAAGTGCGAAGTGATCCGCTTTAAATTCGCTTTTGCTCTGGTGTGCTAAATGTCCGGCCTCGTGTAACAATATAAACTTTTGCTGCTCTGGCGTATGCTTATTAAAAACTGCCGGGTTTATGGTCAAAACTCCGGTACGTAAATTAACTGACGCGGGTGTTGCTCCTATTGTGCTGCTGTGTATTATATGTTTAACTGTGCGTTCCATAATAAAAAGGCCCGCTGCTAATAACAGCGGCGGGCCTTAATTATAATTAACCTAAGTATTAAGTATGTTATTGGTTTATTAAGCTTTTGCCGCTGCTGCTGCTTGGTTGCTTATTGTGCCAATAAATAAAGTAACTGTTGCTGTGCTATCCGCTGCAACGTTTAACCTAATAACTTTTTGATTGTCTAAATTTAAAACAACCGGTGCCGTTACCTCTTTTTCTTGGTTTCTGTTCTCGTCTGTGTAGTTAGCTAAAAATATTTGCTGCTCTGCAATTTGAGATTTGAAAGCACTATCCGTTCCAATGGTTAATGATCCATCGCTAATTTGGCTTGCAGAAGTACTAGCAACTTTTACGCCTACCAATTTCATAGGATTTAATCTTACCATATTTAAAAACTTTTCTAAAGATCCGTTTTTTGAAACACTTGTAAAAGTACTTGCCGTTCCATCGTAACTCGTGTAAGGTGTTGTATCTTCCGTTCTTATTACTCCGTTATCTGGACTGGTACTGTTATACTCTAAACCTGGCAATAAAACAATTGTTTGTTCGCTTGATTGTGCGTTTGTAATTGTAAATCTGTAAGCTTGTGCGTTTGCTGCTGTTCTTATTGCTCCTAACTGACTGCTGCTTACTTCTTGTACTCCAGCATAATTCGCGTCGTACTCATCGCCGTAAAAATTAACATCGTTGTTAATTTCTTTTTCTATTTTGGCAAATGTTGCTTGTGTGTTTTTTACTCTTTTCATTTTTTTTGATCTTAAAAGTTTAGTTTTCTTGTTTCTTCGCCGGTTGCTGTGTCTACCTCTAAAACTGTAAACTTTTCCCAAACATAAAGGCCAATAACTACTGCAATGGCCGTTACCATTACATTTTTATAATTTCTTTTTACAAATTCCATAATTATATTTTGATCTCCAAAGCTTATAAACTTTTGCCGGTTGGTTTTCTGTTTATTAACTAAATAGATCTATGTTTTGTGAAATAGATCTAAAGGCGTTTAATTTCTGGGTAATAAACCAGCATAACAATATATAAATCGTGTTGCATATTTACTTTTGTATCTATAATTTTGAATACATCTGTTTTAATAAACTTGTTCATTTGATCTTCTAATAAGTCTAATAAATTTACCTCGTATTCAAATATTTTAACTTTGATCTGCATATTATTCTTTAAAAATTTTTGACAATAAGACCGATATTATCCCAAAAAATAACCCGGAGAAAAATGATAATAAAATTAATTCTAGTGTATTTGAGTCTGTCATTAACCTAAGTGATTTTTTATTTCAATTAATTGTTTTGGCGTGTGGCTGTGCGTTGTTTTACCGTTTGGATAGATCTTTTTTTTGATCGGTTTTAACCACTTCCTCAATGTGGTTACACTTACGCCGTAATTAGCTGCAATTTCTTTTAATGTGGCTCCGCTTTTCATATCAATATAATTGCACCGCTTTATTATAAAATTTGGACTTGTGTTTATTAACCTCTATAAATGCCGGTTCTATTTGCGTGTAAATACCTCCTAGCCGGCTTTTTTGATTTTTTAACCTTTCTTGCGTCTTGAATAAAATCAAATAATCTGCCCACGTCGATAGTCTGGGCGGTACTTGGCTTAAACTGTGGTAAATAAAAAATACATCATTATTCCGCTGTTTACTATCTAAACAAATTTTTCTAATTGCCGGCTGTGGATTTGAACTAATATATTTTAAACAATCTTCAAATACTAACATTGTATTGACTACGCGTTCTGTAAGGTGGTGCAAATTGTCCTCAATATTTGAACTAGGTAAATGGCAATTACCTTGTAAATTGGCCTCGTAAACATCGTTAAATGTAACCTCTCTAAAATTATTGTATGCCGTTTGTCTAAATGTATCTATCACTAAACGTTTGGGCAAACTTGCCCGATCTAATATTTTTTTGACAAAAGTTGTTTTGCCGGTACCTCTCCCTCCTACTATTAAAAAAACGTTGCTGTGTAGTCTGGACATGTTATTTACCTCTTTGCTTTTTTGCTCCTAGTAATGGTATAACTCTGGATATACTTATAACTACAATTGCTATTAATAAAGCTTTGCCAGGTGTTAAAGAAACACTTGTTACATTTAACAACTTTGTAAGCGGTTTTTTTAGGCTGTCTTTTTCTTTATCTGTTAGCGGTACAACTTCATTCGTATAATCTTCTAACTCTTGTGCCTTTCTTAACTGCTTTAACTCTGCCGGCTTAAATTCTATTTTAACCGGCTCTTGTTCTGCTCCTTTAATTATTCCATTGTCTGCAATTTTTTGATTTACGGCCCTTAATGTTGCCTTATCTGCCGGGCTAAAAAGTACTTTTTCGTATAACTTAGGAAACAATATGTTCTGCCCTAAATCGTAAAGCTCTATTATGGTGTCGGCGGTTTCCTCTGGATCTAGCGGGACTGTATATTGGTCGGCCTCGTCTGCTTGATCTTCTGGCGTGCTGTATTCTTCGGCGGGTGCTAAATGATCTGCCACATCTGCCGGAGGTCTTACCGGCTCCGGCTCTGGAACTGCGGGCGTTGGCTGACTAACTACATTTTCTATTTTTGTCCACTCCATTACATTTATTCTTCTAGTAAATAATTATATTTCTCTAACAGCGGCCCCAATGCCTTTATATTGACAAAATCAGGATCATTAATTTTTTTTAAAAGTTTGGTTATAATTAAAAAAGTATTGCTGCTGCCTTTTGTTGCCTCTATTACCGGGCTTATTATTTGCAAAAATTGTTTTAGATCGTTTTCAATTTCTGCTTTTGTCTGCGGCCGGCCCGGTGTATATTTTATTTTAATTGCTTGCATTTTAAAAGCTCGGTAAATCTTTGCCTTTGATCTGCGGCTTAAACCCGCTTACTTTTGAAAATGTCTTTATCCCGGTTATTAGATCGTTTAAAGCTTGGCTTTTATTTGCCTCTGGATCACATACTAAATAGGCTGCGTAGTAACTATTAAAATGATCCATTGCCTCTGGGTTAAATTCGGCCGGCTGGTCTTGCACCTTGTTGTTTTGATCTTGTATTTTTTGGCTTTGTTCTTCAACTACGGCGGCCCAATGTGCGGACTCTGATTTGCTTATTTCTAGATCCTTTTTTAAATGCTTGTTCTCTGCTGAAAAATCCGTATTATAAAAGTCGTTTGCTTTAGTATATAAGGTTTCCACATAATCTTTTACGCTGTCAATTTGCAGCTCTTCTTTATCTGTTAAAAAATCTAAAAATCGGTTATGTTCAATAACTCGCTCTGGTGTAAACTTAAAAGAATTTTGACTTTTTATTTTTGCCATTGTGTAAATATTTACGGCAAAAGTAAATAAGGTTTTACGTATTTACTTATTAATATTTACTGTTTTTCGTCTGTATTTAATCAAATAATACACTTTCGGTACATTAGAAAAAAAAAAAGTGTACTATTTGTAAACTGTTGGTATTAGTAGGATTACAGTATATTAAATTTTAAACTAGTTACATTACTATTTATTAACTGTACCAATTGTAAACTATTGGTATTACAAGGGTTTAGCTTATTATAGTACACTTTTTATTAGTTAGACATACTTTTTAATTTATTTTTTGAAATTTTGGGCCTAAAAAAACCCGCAACTTTTTGCGGGTTTAAAAAGCTGTGAGCTTTTTTGCAGTAGCTATTGAAATTATCTAACAGCTTTTTTTATATGATCTAAATTTTATTTGCCGGTTTGTTTTTCTGTGTTGCATTGGTAAATAGGCTTTGCACTTTTCGCAAAATTCAAATTCAAAAGGTTGTATAAAATTACAGTCTAAACATTGTATAATATTGTGATCTTTTAAAGGATCTTTTGAACGTACTATTTTTTTAGTTTTCTTCATTAAAAAGGTAATTTAGTTTTTTGTTCTGGCGTGCTTATAACTGCCGGTGTGTTATAGGGGTTCTCTTGGCCTATTGGTTGTGTCTGTATTACATAATAACCCGGTACTGTGCGTTTACTCTTTGGGCTGTACTCTCTTAGTTTTTCAAAATTTAAACTTTTTAAGGCCCGGCCAATATTGTAGTGGTTTATATTAAGGCCTTTTTCTGCGGCTCTTAATAAGTTTTCGCAGATTTCTGTACTTGTTAAAAATTCTGTGTGCTGCTGTTGGTTGCCCGGTGTAAAGTATTTTAGTATTAACTCCATTTCTGGTGTGTAATGTTTAAACTCGTCGTTTAAAGCTTGGTTTTGCCTTACTTCTTCTTTTGTTAAATTATGCTCAAACTTTTTACTATTGAACAAAAAAACCGCTTGGCTCCATATATCGGCCGGGTTTATTTTTTTGCTATAATCAAAATTTATGGGACTGTCTGTGTGTTTATCATCTACCCTAAATACTATATACCTTATAGATCCGGTTTCATCGGTTAAGAAATCATCTTCGTTGCTGCTGCCAAAAAATGAGGCCCGGCGGTTCATTCGTTCTTCTTTTTTTGCATAAGGGCGGCGGGCCTTTACGTAGTCTTTACTTAACCAACTTTTAATACTCTTTTGATCCCGGCGGTAAAGTTGATCTAGCTCGTCTAAATTTATAATAAAATTTTCTGCAATAGATATTAAACCATCTTTGTTTAACTCTGGGTTTTCTTGGTAAAACTTGTTTAACTGCGGCGGTACTAACCACCTTATTAATGACGTTTTACCGCTGTTTTGTTTGGCTCCTATTAATACAAAACATTGTTTGTTATAAAAACCATCAATCGTGCTACATGCTACGGTTCGGGCTAGGTGTTTTTTTAGCTGTGTTATAAACCGATCCTTGTTGCCTACAATTTCTATAAAGTCGGCCAATTGTTTTATATAGTCGGTTTTTTGGTTCCATATTGGCAAATTGTTAAAATAGCTTTTTATAGGATCAAACTCCGGTACATAATCGCTTGCTAATAAATTTTGCAGTTTGCCTATTGGATAAAGTACGTTGTTACGCTGAAATTCTGCGTCTAAACTTTCAACTTTAAATTCTAAATAATTTTTGTCTAAATATTCGCTTTCGCCGTTCTCTAGCTGTTTTTTTCTTCTGCACTCTATTGTATTCCTAACAACATCTAAGCGAACATCAAACCGGTTGCTTATAAACTCTTCTGCTGTTTTTATTCGCTCGCTTAGTTGCTTTTTTTCTGCTATTCGGGCCTTTAGGTATTTAATAGCCTCTTTTGTATCAAAACCGCCTAACTCGTCGTATTCGTTGGCCTCGTCTGCTGTAAACCCTAGTACACTTTCAAGTTGTTCTTTTAAATCTGGTTTCATTTTTTACTTAGGTTTAATATTGTAATATGTTGAAATTCTGCGAACTTTTCGTGTTTGCTAATTATGCTTTCTAGCTTATCAATTTTTTGCATTAAAAAGCTTGTACCGGATCCTCTAAAATGAAAATCAATTAAGGTTAAAAGACAAGCTAAAATATCTGAAAACATTTTTAACTCTAGGTTAACTTTTTCTAGCTCTTTTTTTAGGTTGATTTTAATCTCTTTTTTTGTTACAACTGTTAAGCGGCTGTTTAATTTGTCGGCCCGCTTTTGTCTGTAACCTATTAGAGTTTCAAGGTTGTTTACATTCTGGATCCAATTTTTATTAAGATCCTTATAGTTTCTTATTAACTCAACGTAATTACTTAGTATTATTTCTGTCGTTTTCATAGATCTAGGCGGCTTTGGGTTGGTTGTGGATCTTCTCTTAACATTGTAAGCTTATAAATTACGTTATCTACTTGCTTGCTTAGATCTTGGGCTAAACCTAATAAATAAGGGCTGCGGGTTCTGTAATATCCTTTCTGGGCTTTTCTTAGCTCTGCTGTTTTTGTTAGCAATATTTCTAATAATGCGGCTTTTTGTCGTAACATAGTTTTAAAGGTTAATTGTTTCGCCGGTTAGATCTAAAAATAAGCTTTGCATATAACCCCAAAGAATAGCGTTTGCAGTATTGTTTTCTAAAGCTGTACATTTTGTACGGCCGTTTACTTTTTCGCTCCATTGGTAGCCGCTTAGATGTAATTTATTTAATAAATCGGCTCTTACTTGTCGATTACCAAAAAAGTATTTTTTGTAGTTTTCGGTAAATTGATTGTTAAAAAATTGTTTTTTGTGTGCGTCTAGAACTGTTAAAATATTCATTTTGTCGTTTATGTTATTTATGGTACTTAGTAATTAACAAGCTTTTCGTTATATTACAACTGCAAATAAATAAAATCTAATTAAAAAATACGTATTTACTTATTTTTTATTTATAGACAACATCATAATTAATACTACACAATGAATTATTTTTTAAACTTAGATCAAGACATAAAGCGGCTCGCAAAAATTAACGGCTTGCTTATTAAAGAAGTACAAAAATTGGTTCAAATTAACCACGTTACCTTTAATGATATACGTAAAAAGAACCGTTGCACTACTGACCAACTTTTTAAGCTTTGTGACGCGTTAAATGCCAATATAAACGAGTTTGTACATTCCAATTCAACCGCTGAACCAACTTTAAACAATGAGTTAAAAGATAGTAATGGTAAACCCGCTTTATTAAAAGAAATTAAAATGCTAAAAACTATGTGTGCTGAAAAAGACAAAAGGCTAGCACTTTACGAAAAAATAGTTAAAACGTTATAACAAATTACCCGCCGGGCAAAAAATAGATCTTATTAAGCTTTTAGATCCATACAACATTAGTTAGTAAGTATATCTGTATTTACTTAATATATATTATAGGACCGTTTTAAAAGCTTAATGTTAGATATAGTACAGATCTATAAAAGCAAAGTATTATAAGGCTTTGCCCGGTTTGAATAAAAAATAAATAAAAACATAACCGTAAATAAGTATTAAATGAAAAAAATTAAACTTACTCAA
>ERZ1039804.1265-NODE-1265-length-14803-cov-184.399308_pt1 | contig 14803 bp, 18 predicted proteins | sample MGYA00383089_ERZ1039804 | MGnify/ENA primary metagenome ERZ1039804 (study PRJEB29581, sample SAMEA5548359) | metagenome | biome: marine; feature: coastal; material: water | depth 1 m | study: Short-term variability in the microbial, nano- and picoplankton...
AGTACGCCGGATCTTTAGCGCACTTGATATATTCCTGTGCGATTATTTTTTTTATATCTTTTGCCATAACTATCCTATACTGGATCTATTTTTTCTATTTCTAAAGTGCCTTGAGTATTTCCATTGTTTCTTGCACTTATCTGGACGAAGTATGGTTTACCTCGTTTTAGTATGTGGAATAATATCCTTACTCCTCCATAACTATCTGTATCTACTATGTTAATATCTTTATAATCCCCTTTCTTATTGTAGAGAACTACATTAGTACCTTGTGGATATGGTTCTACTGTAGCATTAGATCCTGATGAGTTACCTATTATTTTAAAAAAACCAGGGTTAACATCAGTTAAAGACATTCCGAAGCCTGCTAATGCAACTACTGCGTCAGCTATTTTACCTGGTGGAAAATTCTTAAATAGGAATTCAATAGCTTTCAAAGCCGCATATTTTCCTCTTAGTTGATCTATATCAAAATCTTCTAAACTTGTACTATCTAACTTGTACGCTACATTATCTGCAGATCCAACTAAAGAGCTTACTTTTCTTCTTAATTGTACGATTCCCTCTTTAAACTGATCTACATCGTACTGTTTTTCATCATTGGATAAATTATAATCTTGTTTAACTTTAGAGTATTTAGCAAGAAGTCCTTTTGCTTTTCCACCTTGTGCTTTTTCCTGTTTTAAAGAAACTGCTACTAAAGAAGCTTCTTCACCTGCTACGTTTGTAGTACCTCCCCATTCTTGCACAAACAAATTATTGAGTATTTCAATATTGTCTACAGAATTAATATCGGGTACACCTTTTAACTGTACGTATAAATCTCCGGGGCACCATTTGTCTTTATCATATCCGGTAAGTTGTTTAGCCTTTTTTCTTATATCATCAAATATTCCTGAACGTATGAGCTTACTTTTAGGGTATTTTTCCTTAATGGCAAGAGCACTAGATAAAGGTTGGTTAACAAAGTTTACATGCGAGTTTTTAGGTTCAAGCGCTGATAAGTATGTAACAATTTTTTTGGTGTTAGTTGAATCTTCTCCTGGAATTTGTGTTGGCATTGTGCTTATTAAACGTTCTGCTCTTTCTAAAATGTTTTCTACTGTAAATGGTGAAGTAATCTCACTAACATAGAATAAAGAAACTAAACCTTCTTTTACATCTGTATCTGCACTATCTTTTGCTGCTGTTCCTTTTACTACAATCGAGTAATCATTTCCTCTAAATGTAAGTAATGATTGTCCTACTGAAGAACTGGATGATCTAGCTTTAGTGTAGGAGGTTATGTCTTCTTCTTGGTTAGCTATTTTTTCTAATTCTGTAAATACCTCTCCTCTAAGTGTGCTTGAACTTGTTCCTGAGGATGGAATTTCAGAAAATTTCAAAGTAATCTTAGATCTACCGGCAGTAGCAGATATATCTCCGTATTTGGTTATTTTGCTCTTAATAAGGTTTAATAGATCTTTATCTTCATTCAATAAAGGAGTAAAACCAAACATAGATTCAAACAAAGCCATATCCTCTTGACTGTTAATGTCAGGGTATCCTTTTTTGGTCTTATATGACCATTCTAGTAAAACTTTATCTATAAGATTCATTATGCTTCTGGTTCTTCTCCTGCTTCGAAATCTATATCTCCTGATGTATCTGCTGGTTCTTCTGCTCCTCCTTCTGCTCCTGCATCATCGAAACCGGCTTCACCGCCTGCTTCTCCTCCGCCTTCTTCTCCGGGGAAGTCTCCTCCACCGCCTCCGCCTCCGAAGTCTGCTTCTCCTGCTTCTCCTTCGCCTTCTTCACCTGCTCCTTTGAGAGGTGCTTCTTGGTAAAGTCTAGCTAATTTATCTAAAGCTTGTTGGAAATCACTTATGTTACCTAACATGTATCTTTTTCCTAGTATATGAGCTTGGAAGTTTTTTCCAGTCCATTTTAAAGTAAAGTCTTGTCCGTTTACTAAGTTGACTCTAAATGTTGTTGGTTTAGGTGAAACCCAATCAATAGTATCAACAAACTCTTTAAAGTCTTCTGTCATTAATTTAACTAACGTTAATTTAAGAGTAGGAAACTTTTCTAACATTGTATCCGTAGCATCTTCTAATACTGTCTCTTCTGATGCTTTTTCATCTCCTACCGGGTCTTCTGGTGAAGGTTCTTCTGCCTCTCCTAAAGGACGTCCATCGTCATCATAAGCTACTCCATGTTCTTCTTCATCATCTTTTTGCATTTGATCAGGATCGTAACCTTCTCTAAGAACTTGTATATAAGCTTCTTCAATTAACTTTTTTAGGTCTTTTACTTTCATACTTTATTATTTAGTTCTACAGTGAGACTTTCCTTTAAGGTAAGGTCTTTTACAATTTCCTTTAACATGTACTCTACCGCATTTACCGCAGCAAGTAGCTTCTTCGTTTAAAGATTGTTCACTTACTCTTTTTCCTAATCCAGGTAAGCTTCTTAAGTCTTGTACGTATTCATCTGTTTTAACAATGATAGTACCTAGATTAGTATCTTCTCCTTCTGGGTCTTTAAATAAAGTGATTTTAGATACCCCAGGGTTAAAGTTAGGATCTTTGTCTTTAAAGTTACTGTTGTAGTATTGTGTTTGATGCATTTGGTATTTTTCACCTTCATGCTCTAAATTATGGTATTGAACGTGAACAAACATTGGTGCGTATTGTCCCATTCTAGTTTTGATAGGACTCTTATCGTGAGCTTTTAAAGCTTCTACGGCATCGTTTTCACTTGCTACTCCTTTAGGAAGTAGTTCTGCAAATATACCTTTACCGAACATATCAGGTCCTCTTTTATTAGCATCATCTATTAGTTCTGATCCTTTAAATCTATTATCTGTGTATTCTTTTATAGTTTTCTTATTTTCGTCCATAGGATCTTCTATCCTATCTCCTTTTTTATAGACTAATTCTAAACTATTGTGATACTTACCGTCTACATCGTCCATAGCAACTAATTTGCCGTGCTTATCAGAAAAATATAAATCTTTAGGAGCAATAGTACCGGGTTTATAAAGTGTTATTCCTGGTGTGTAGGCTGTATCTACTTCTCCTACAAAACCGCCTGTTTGTATTTTAATACCGTAATGATCTGCTAGAGCTTCAATTACTTCTAATGCTTCTTCTTGTTCTGAGAATTCACTATCTGCTGCTCTGTCTCTAACTAGGTTAATGAAATCTTGTAAAGCACCAACTCTTTCGTTAATACTTTCTAATCTCATATCTAAGTAACCTGTATTAGAAAGTACTTGATAGATAAGATGTACAGCATCCATTTCGTCGTAACCGTATTTTTTAGCTACTCCTTTTATGAATCTTTTTACGTATTTTTCAGCTTCTGGGTTTATATTAGCTTCTTTTATTAGCTCATCTTCATGCTCTTCTCTATATTCATTCCAGTCAACTTGATCTTTAGGGTGTTTTTTATTCCACTCTCTCCATTTATCTTTTAGTTCAGCTTCTGTTTGTTTACCTTCGTTCATATCATAGTCTGCAATTTGTTTTTGCATTCTATATAATTTTTCCTCAGCTTTATTTAATAGATTTCCATACATATCTGCCATTGGCCCTCCTTCTGGTTCAGCTTCCTGTTCCATATCTCTATATAGCTGAGCTATTTCATCTTTAAGGTCAGCTACTGCTCCTCTAAGGTATAGTATATCGTTAAAATCTAAATTACCTCTACCTGGAGGTAAAGCATCGAATTGATCAAATACACCTTCTTGTAAAGCTAATGCATCTATCATAGGTTGCTTTTCTTCTGCTTCAAGGTAGTGCTGTGCTGAAGATACATACTGTCTAGCTAAAGTAACTTTCTTTTGCCACCAATGAGGAAAATCTACTTCTCCATCCATCTTATCGTATTTATCTAATTGCTTATATAATTTAGAAGCATAAACAGCTATATCGTATAAATCTTTTTTAAGCATACTCGGCTCATCATCTTGATGTCCTACATCTAAATCTCCACCTTGATCATGTCCTCCTTCAGGTGATTCAGTTTCTGCTAATTTTTCCTCTGCAAATAAGTCTAAGTTTGTATCTGATACAACTACATCATGGGCTGAGAAGTCCATCATAGCATCATACGCTGTTTGTTCATCTCCGAAGTAGTATGTATCTGAACCGCTATATTCAACTTGCTTTCTGTACTTATCGTCTAATATGTCTATAGCTCTTCTGGCATCTCTAATATCTACTTTTAGGTAGAAAAGACCTTCCGGTGCTTCTGAAAGTTGTAATTTAATTCCTAACTGTTTAGCAGCTTTTTCCAATCTTGGTCGTAGATCATCTCTATCATTTCTACCTGCTCTTTTGTACATATCGAGCATTCTTAGGTACTTCTGTCTATCGTTCTCTTCTTCTTTGAGATTTTCTTTAAAGAAAGGTGAGCCAGCATGTTTATTTGCCAATTCTTCAGGAGATAATTCATCATCTTCTCTATTATCTTCTTCATTAAGAGATTTAAAATGCTTAGTTAATTCGTTTGTTAAAACATCTACGTTAACAATGGCCTCTCCAGAAGGCTTAACTCCTACATCTACTAACTCCTTCTCAAAAGAAAAATCTACTAAATGTAACCTATCCTCTCTTATATCAAACGTAAATTCATCTTCAAAATCATTTTTGTACTTAATGGAAATATCGAAAGTATTAATATTAAAATCATGTGCTTTAATAGTCTCGATTTCATCTCCTACATCTCTTAATGCTTTAATTAATGCTTCTCCTACCTTTTTAGCAATAATTTTCATTTCATCGGCTGAGAATTCAATACCTCCCTGTTCGTTAGTTAACTTAACTTTAACACCTTTATTAGCTAGATCTTCTGCTGCTCCTTTATCGTCAGTGGCTACGTACCCGTCATCTCCCATATCCTCTTCTTCTTTCAATAATGCTAATCGCTTAGTTAGGGATTCTTTTAGTACCTCTAAAGTTTCTTTAGTTTTTATTAAGTCTATAGAAGTTGTATTTCTAGATGTGCCGTTTTTAATTTTCGTTAATGCTAATTCGCATTTAGATAAACGGTCTTTAATTTCTTGATAAGTCATCATATGTATATGTTGTATAGCTATATAAATAAATAGATTACTCTTCCCAAATAACGTTTTTAAACTTTTCTGGTGATAATCCGAAATAATCTGTTCTCCATTGTGTTTGAGCGAAAAAATCAAGGTTATACCATTCATCTTTCTTTTTCCATAGAGTCTTAGCTACATCATCCCAGTCCAAGTTAAGAACAAATTGCTCTATTTCCAACTTTTTCTCCAATAATGTACCGTAATCAAAGGAATCCCATTCGTAATGGAATACTTCAAAAACTGCATCTTCCGATACATAATCTATAGATATGTCTATGCCCCATTTTGGTTTCATTTTAACTAATTTATGTAACATAGGGTTAACAGGTGCTAAAGCTAATAATTGTTCTTTAGCATGGTCGTCAAAGCCTTTTCTTTCGAATAAGTCTGAATGGTTAATATGAGCACCGTCTCTTTTATCCCAAACCAGCCAATCATACCTTAAGCAATCTTCATGTCTTCTCTCTACAGGATTGTATCCATTATAACCTAAAAAAGCTTGTTCGGCTTTAGTTAAGTGGTACCCGTTCTGATCAAATAAGTCTACACAGTTTATATCCTTGAGAGTGTCAGTCTCCTCTGTAGCATTAACAAAATAAGCGTCTCTATTGAGTGTACTTTCCGTTAATATCATTGGCAGTGGTAGTTTAAATATCTTTGGAGAGCTTTAGCATAGGTCGTACCCTTATCCTTTAGCTTTCCTTTCGCTGTTCTTACTTTACTACAGGATAGTTTACCTAACCTATCTTTAAGAATACCTGGATTCATTGGCTTATGATCTCCTTCATTAGTAGAAAATACTGAAGGGTCAGGTGTTAATTCACCTATTTTAAATTGCAGTTCTGATTCAATACCTAGAACTCCTAATTCACCTCCTATTTTCTCTTCTTTATCTCCATTTCCTTTTAGTCTTGCATTATAGTACTCGACATACTTGTAAGCATCTTGTTTGCTAATTTTTTTAGTATTTTCATACTCTCCTTCTTCATTTGTGTATATATAAAAGGTACCAACAGAATCTGCAAATAATTTACGTAGGTGTTCGTTATCTAAGTTTCTACCTCCGTCAATTACGCTAAGTACTGTAAGTTTATCTTGTGCAAGTGTGGTTTCATTTTTAGTCTTCTCTAATGCATTACCGGCTTTTGCTGCTGCTTTATAGGCTTTAGAGTTTTTATGAGAAGATTTCTTACCTGCTTTTTTCTTAGCATTTATATTAGCCCAAAGCCCCTCTTTAATTAACTGTCTTAATTCTGATTTCTTCATTACTTTAATGGCCCTCCTCCAACCCAGGCATCACATGTTCTTGCTCCGGCACATTTAAACCAGAAGAATTCACAAAATCCTATGTTAGATTGTTTTACTATTTTTTCTCCATTTTCTCCAATTGCTTTTGCAATCTTCTTTAATGTAGCAGGCTTTTGATTGAAAGCCGAACAGTTAGAACATCTTGAGGTTTTAGCATGATCTACTGTTGTATCCCATAACTCTGCTTTATCTTCCCAGAACTTTTTAGAACCTTTATCATCTTCAGGGTTTAAAGGGCCGTATCTATATTCTTTTATAGTTACATTTCTACCTAAAGTATTTAAGTCTAAATCCTCTATTGAATCCATAGGTTTAACCTTTTTTCCTTTTATATCTTTTTCCTTAGAAAGAGCTGCTGGAGTATTATTATCTCCAAAGTCGGAAAGGTTTCCTTCAATTACTATATCTTTAATAACATCTGTTAACTTCATATTATTTCTTTTTCCAAATCTCTCCTCTTCTACATCTAACCACTGCTCCTGAAGCATAGGCTGATGGCCAAGTATCGTATTTACTTTTAGCTAATCTAGTGCATCTATCATCTTTTTCCATTATAGTGTTTTCATTAGTACTTTCGTACATTGTTCCTACTACTAGGTTTCTGATATCTTCTTTAGTTACTTTTGCTTTTTTAGTATTTTTCACGACTGTTTTTCCTTTACTACCTGCTTTCTTTTTCTTTGCTGCAGTAGCGGCTCTTTGACCTTTTGTTAAACTTTGTGCTTTTGCTTTTGGTAAGCACCTATCGGGATTTTTCTTATTCTTAGAGGTACCACAATCACCAGCTATATTACCAGAAGAAGAGATGCGTACCCACTTCTCTTTCTTAAACCAGTCTCTTAAAGACTCTTTTATAAGCTCTCTCATAAAAGCTTGCATATCTGGTGATATTTTTTTCTTTTTAGCCATTCTTAACTGCTTCTGATAGTAATTTAATAATTACACCTGCAAGACCTGTAAATAAAATCCATAGAGCTTTAGTAACTCCTTCTTTCCATCTCTTTAATTCTTGTAGTTCTAGTAATTTAAGTTGAAAATCTTTATCCCCAGCTTGCATTACTTCCCTAAATTCAGAGTTTTTATTAGTATTCACTATAACTCCGTTGTCCGGATTCAGTAAAGTATACTTAAGGTCTGATATGTCGTCTTTGAGGTCCTCCATGTCTTTTTGCATTTGCTTGAGTTCTCCATTAGGCATATGCTTTTTTATGGAAGTAAGCTCTATAAGTACGGATTCTAATAATTGCTTTTGTGTCATTATTAAATGTAGGTTATTTGTATATATAAATATACCTACTTTATATGTTCACTAAGATGGGAGACGTATTGACGTACATTCTTTAATATTTCCTTATCTTTTGCTTTATTAGACTGCCAATCTTCTATGTCTCCTGCTTCTGTAACAAAGGTATCTTGGCTATTTACTAAGTCTAAGGCCCACTGTTCAACATCGGTTGCAAAAGCTTTCATATTTCCCTGCATCATACGTTCTTCATACTTATCATATAGTCCTGCTTTTCTAAGATTAGCTTCCATCTCTACCGTACAAGGGTCAAAACAAAAGCCATGTATTTTATACATTTTTTTAGCTAGGTGGTGCTTCATTGGACCTCCACAGTTAGGACATCTTAAAGGTATCCTTAATGCTTTTTTAGCTGAGTCTAGTTTTGTTATGTTTTGTTTTATTCCATTTTTTATAGTCCACTGTCTACCTCCATCTTCCCATATATCCCCTTCAGTATACTTTTTTATAGACTTTTTATAACCGGATTGCTGTTTAGTACCTGCTGTAAAATCTTTATTTACTAGGTTACGTACTCTCTCTACATCTGATTTTTTGAACTCTTTTTTAAGTAGAGATTCATTACTCATATCCTAATTCTTTTAGTTTATTAATTACAGTAGTAACATCTCCGTCTTTACATCTTATTGCTATTCCTCCACTAGCTGCCCACTCATCTATATTAGATGGTTTATCATCTATTAGAATACTGTTTTCATTAGCATAACTTTGCTTATTTTTAGAGTAAGCAAATATTACTTTAGGTTTAGGAGTTAGTTTATTCTTAACCCATATATTCTTTCCTAATCTAGAATTATTATCTCTGGAAGGAGATGTTAATAGATCGGGGTTGTATGGAGATATAAAATTCCATAGTTTCTGCCCTTGTGGCATCCAATCCATTCCAGCCCAGAATTTAACTCCTACTTCTACATCGATAAGGTTCCAAAAAGCAGGTTGACCGTTGGTCTTCTCATACTCTTTAGGACTCATTCCTGAATAGTGTTCGAATCTAGATTCAAAATCAGTTAGTACTCCATCCATATCACAGTATATCTTATATGGTGGTTTTTCTTTTTCTTCCGGTAGAGGATGTGCCTCTAATAAATCTACTATACTATTGCTCATATCTTATTCCAATTTATTTCTTCTGATGTTGCTGCTAATTCATAGGGGTGATTATCATATCTATATCCCATATTATAATACCTAGTCATCCAGCTTGGAGACTGAAGGTAATGTTGGTATTCGTGTATTAGCGTTTCAATTATATGTTTTCTGCTAGTCATTTGAGGGTAGTAAAAGATAATTGAATTATCTATACGATCATACTCAGCATCAGGACATTCTTCTCCTAATTCTCCATCGTCGTCTTCTCCTGCAAGTCTTGCGTAAATACTCTTTTCGTATTCAATATAAGGGGTACATTCTGCAAATTTGCTATAACCGTACTTTTTAATTACCTTTGGTAATATTTCCTTAACTACTTCTTGTATTAATTGTATATCCATAACCGTTTTTATATAGATAATATACGAAAAATAATTTAATAAGGCAACTAATTTTTAACAGAATCTTCCCAATTTCTAAAAGTTATATTTCCTTCTAGGTAGGCTTCTTTTTCTAATTCCATTAAATTATTATCCTCATTTGTATTAGTAGTTCCTATTGCCCCGAGTCTACCTTCTAAATTCTGTTTGTGGTGAACCATTTCATGTGCAAATGATCTCATTACATCTTTAGGGTGTCTTCCTTGAACGTATAGGACAACTTCTTTTTTATTAGGATCGTAGTATGCTGTTCTTCCAAAGAAATTAGAAGATTCTGCTATATCCTTTTTAATCTTTACTTCAGGTAGAGGAGTTATGTTCATACCTTCGTCTATCATATATTCAAGAATAGATCCCATAAAAGGAGTATAATCAAATCCTACTCTCTGGTCTTCGTCTTTATTTTTTATTATAATATGATCGTGATGAAATCCGATTTCGTAGTACTGATCTCCAATAACGTTTCTTAATCTATTATATAGTGTAACTAATTTAGCTTTATCTGCTGATCTCATAACACTTTTAGGTGCGATAGCTGTTCCGGAAGAACCTTCTTGTAAAGCTCTATTTGCAGGTTCGTTATTGTGTCCACATTTATGACACATATACAGGTCATCACCTCCGCTAGAAACATCCCAGCTCCAATCGCAGTTTTCGCATTCGATTTTATCTTCTACGCTAAACATTTCATTTAGCTTTTTATCTAAATCCTCTTGCATTATCTCTGCTATAATACTTGCTTTTAACATGTTCATTATTTTTAGTATCTCGTCTTTAGAGAGAGCTTGTGGAAAAAAGTCAAGTACATCGTCTAAGTTACCTGAAAGGATAGCGCTTCTAAAATCTGTTGCTCTTACGTTAGAATCTGTACCTGCTGGTATAACTAATCCTTCTACGTTCTCTCTATTTTTAAATGTAGTAACCCTTTTAAGATCCGGTAGATCCTCTTGTGCTCTAATACCGGTAATAGCATAGAATTTTTCATTAGGATTAGCTTTTGCATAGTCTTTAGCAGCAAACATTGGATTCTTTTCTCCATCCATTACAACTAATCCAGGAAGGTATTTAGCGTATACATTCCATACAGCCATTGATTCCTCCTTAGTTATTCCATTTCTTGTACCTCCTCCAATAAAGACGTATACTTTATCTATTGAATCTAGTTCGTCACCTTTACCGTTTAGTACACCTATACCAGCGTCAGCATATGAATCTATATCGTACACCTTACCTCCGTGGTTACCGTTAAGAAGTCCTTTTACAACTTCAAAGTGTCCTCTGTGCGGTGGTTTAAATGCTCCTGGGTATAATGCTATCATTTTAGAAATGCTTGTACTTTTTTATCTATCTCAGCTACATCTGAGTGTTTAAGTTCTTCTTGGAAGTTCTTATCAACTACCATTCCTGCTATGTCGTTAAGTACAGCTTTTGCTTTATCTTTATCTCTTATGTTTCTGTTTTGTATTGTATTTATTTTACTTTTCATTTTAACATCACCTGGTCCTGCTCCGTTTTTATCGTAAAATTTAATCCAGTATTTTTTAAGTTCTTTTGTCATAGAAGCATTACTTCTATCGAACTCTATATTTGACATTTCTTCTTCGAACGCTTTTATAGCCTCTTCTGATGGTAGTTCGTAATCAGATCTAAAAGATGAGCCGAATGCTTCTTTGCCTCCATTGGCTTCCATATACCTTTCTAAGTAATCGGAGACTCCTTGAGGACCTTTTTCTGCAGATTTATTAAATTCCTCAACTTCTTTAGCATACTTGTTTTCTCTCATATTGATAAACAGAGAAAAATTGTCTCCTAAAGTCTCTTTATATCTTCCTAATAAACTGTAAACATTACTCCAAGTGGAAAAGACTGCTGCTTTTGGAACTCTTCTTTCTCTTGAAAAGTTATTAATGAAAGCTATCATTGGATGAGTATACACCATAACCATGTATACATCGTATCCTTTATCTATTAATGCATCAATTTTAGAAGGATTAGATGCTGTAGTATCCCATACTAGTGATTTACCTAATTCTGATGCTGCTTCAACGTCCTTGTTTACTTGGCCTGCGGCTGCTCCTAGGTTGTTGTGGAACGGATGTGCTGGGTCTTCTACGTACTTGTCTGGGTTGAACATTGGGAGTCCTGTTAGTCCTAATTGTTTGATTAGGAATGATTTGCCTGCTCCTGCTCCTCCCGCCATTACGACTGCTTTGGGTTTGGATTGGTCTTCTTTTAATAATTCTAACAGTTTTATCATTTTTACTTAATCTTTGTTGTTTATTATAATTAGTTGTTCTTTTTCTATTCACAATACGGCTTGATGTAGCTGCTCTTGGTGTAGTTGTTCTTCTTCCGTAGTTATAGGAAGCATTACCTCTTCTCCAACCCTGTCCATAGTAGTTATTCCAACCATAGTAGTTATTCCAACCATTACCGTAGTATCCGTTGTATCCCCAACCGTGATTATTCCAACCATAGTGTACATTATATCCCCATCTATCGTATCCAAATGGTGACCATCTATGAGGAGAGCCCCAAGAATTCCAGCCAGTGTATCCCCAAACCCAATCATTCCACATTTCTGTTCTATTCCAGTACTGGTTATACATTAAGTATGGATTTCTATAGCTGTATCTATTACCTAGCAGCCTGTTGTTCCAATCAAAAGATGGTGGTTGTCTTAGAGCGTATTGAGCAATATTATATCTGAAATTGAAATCTGTTCTTAGTTTCCATCTTAGTTGAGAAAATGTTAAGGTATCAACTTCTACTCCGAAATCCGGGACTGTTGAAAATTGCTGTGTATGTCCAGCATGGTTTAGTGTTGTGTATTTCCACTGTACTCCGCAGCCAGTTAATAGTAAAGCTGTAATTAATAACAATCCTCTTTTTAACATATATTATAGTTTTAGTGTTGTTGGGTAACTCTTATAAATAGGTTCCGTATTAGGGTTCTCTAATAGATATAGCTTATATATCGTCTTAAATAAGTCAAAATTATAGTCTATTTCGTCAATTATTTTTATTTGCCAACCTTTACCTTGGTATGCTCCTTTCTTTTTAGAAGCAGATCTTGTACTAGATTTCAACCATATGATACCTGTTCTATCAATTTTGATTCCTTTTGCTTCTTCGATTGCTTTTGCATAAGCAGCTAATTGTAAATTATAAGAACGGTGTAGGTTATTAGAAGTTTTTATATCTAGTAGCCATGTTTCGCCGTCCATCTTTACTAGTAAATCAGCAGTTCCTGCATATTTAAACTCATCGGAATATACAAATTCTTCTGCAGATATAAGCTCTGGTTTATGAGTTGACCAGAAATCGTAGAATTTCAATATCATCTCCCATACTAATTGTGAATACTTAGCATTACCGTAATCATCCATCCAGTTTACCTCTTTACCTAGTACTAGAGCTTCAGCTGCTTCATGTACTTGGGTTCCTTCCTTACCTGCTTTACGCATAATTAAATCAGCGTTATGTCCTACATCTTTTAACCAGTTATCAAAGAACTTATTTTTAGGCATGTATTGAAGGATTGTAGTAACTGAAGGGTAAAATTTACCTTCATCTCTTTTATATACTCTCCTATCTAAAAAATTAATTTGCTTTAATTCTGGTTTAAAGTCTAATCTGTTCTTTGCATTTTGTTTAAGGATATTCGTACCTTGTCTAATCATAAATTTAGTTTTTGCAACATTATCTTAGAAAAGTCTAATTCAGTTGCGTTCTGTACTAGTTCGGTAAATTGTTTGAAGCCCATCTCTGAAGGGTCTTTACCTAGTAGTTCAATTAAAAATACTCTAAAGCCAGCAGCTATTAGTTTTTCTGCTATTTCTAAAGCTTGTACTTGTGCATCAGTATCTAATGCGATGTATATATCTGTTAATTTACCTGTTAATAATCTTTTCCATAAAGCTGGTGATAAACTCTTTCCTAGTATCGGTACTGCATTTCTACGTATAGACATAGCATCAAAAGCACCTTCACATAGTATTATAGGTTTATCCCAGTTAATTAAATTCTCAAAGAATACTATATCTTTAGAAGCTTCTGGATTTTTGTATTTAAAATAAGCTCCTTCGTAAGTTCTTCCAACAAAATAATTGAGCCTATTGGACTCAGAATAGCTTGGGATAATAATTCGTCCTCCATAATCTCCAGTTGTTGTGTATCCAATATTATATTTAATAAAATCATTGTGGCTAAGTCCTCGTTCATTTAAATACTTTCTAATTTTATTAGCTATTATCGATGTATTCGAAGCTGTTACTAATGATTGGAACTCTTTTGGTAGTTCTACAACATCATCATTTTTATATTCATACTTAATACCTTTTTTAACGTATTTAAGTACTTCTTGTGCTTCGCTTTTTGGTAGTTTTAATTGTTTGACTAATGAGTAGATGGATTGACCTCTAGATTTACATACCCAACATTCCCAGAAGTTCTTTCCTTCTTCGTTGGTGACCATGTTAATCTCAAGCTTAGGTTTACGGTGATTACAGAAAGGACAGTGAAAAGCGTAGTTATCTCTAGCTCTTTTTTGACTTTTGCCCAGTACATTCTCTATTGACCCTAATAAAAAAGTATAATCCATACATAACAATTAATATATAAAGATAAGAAAAATAAATGGAAATACCAACTATACGTCAGTCATTTTTAGTTTACCGGATTTAGGATGTACCATAAAGTTGTCAGGTCTTAGGTCTAATTCGTCTGGGTCTATACCTAAGTTTGAGGATTCTTTCTCTAATGCATCTATAAATTCATCAGGAACATCTCCTCTATATTCGCCCATAACCTCCATTGTGATGATACCTAATTTAGTATCTAACTTCTTAACATCATATATGAATACAAAGTTATTAGTTTTTTTACCTTTAAGAATCTCAGCATGTTCTATTTCTACTTCATCTGTAGTAACTTTAACTGCTCTACCATTAAGAAGGTATACCGAACCGTAATCTCCGGAGCCAATATACTTACCCCCTTGGTCTTGTATCTTGTCTATTTCTCGACTAAAACCTGGATCATATTCTAGAGGGCCTTCTAATATGATTTTAGATAATTTCATAATTTTTAATCTAATGAGCCATAATCTCCTCGGCTCATTGCTTTACCGAAATCATCGCCTTGTTTTGTTCTAAGATCTATGTATAAATTAGTTTCACTATAGTCAAATGAATTGAGAGTAAAAGTATGTACTTTCATTCCTTCTCCCTCGTACTCTCCTACTACCTTATCAATACTATCTTTCACTTCTTGTTTAAATCCAGGAGAAGCTGTTATGACTTTTTGATCAGCACTAGTTTTAAAGCTCTTAGTATTTAGAGGGACTTTTATACTTTCGACTGTATCTGGTAAGTTGTCTATATGTTTAAATAATTCTTCTTTACTATCTGTGCTTCCAGCAACTTCTTTCTCTGTAGTAACTCCGTTAAAAGTACTGGTATCTGGTATCCAATTTTCTAATACAATATTTATTAGTTTCATAATTTTATTACTTTCAATTTTAAGTCTCCTGTACCTTTAATTAACCTGTGGTACACTCCTCTTCTTATAAAT
>ERZ1039804.1266-NODE-1266-length-14800-cov-45.703425_pt1 | contig 14800 bp, 13 predicted proteins | sample MGYA00383089_ERZ1039804 | MGnify/ENA primary metagenome ERZ1039804 (study PRJEB29581, sample SAMEA5548359) | metagenome | biome: marine; feature: coastal; material: water | depth 1 m | study: Short-term variability in the microbial, nano- and picoplankton...
AAACAAGGGGTAAACATAAAATTATGAAAAATTATTTTATGTTCCAAGGAATATAATTCTTTTGTAATTAATTAAACTTTACAATACATCTTTGTAAAAAAAAGACAAACTTTTGTAAATTCGCTACAAATACTATTTTCATGGATATCAACTTCAACAAAAATGAAGATCATAACAAACTTTTAATAAGTGAACTTAAAAAAAGATTGGTAAAAGTGAAACTTGGTGGTGGTCAAGAAAGAATTAGCAAACATCACGAGAAAGGAAAAATGACCGCTAGAGAACGTATAGATTACCTGTTAGATCCCAAAACTAAAAGTATTGAGATTGGCGCTTTTGCAGGTGAACAGATGTATCAGGAACATGGTGGATGCCCTTCGGGAGGTGTTGTTGTAAAAATAGGCTATATTCAAAAAAAACAATGTATTGTAGTAGCCAATGACGCTACTGTTAAAGCAGGCGCTTGGTTTCCTATTACTGGAAAAAAAAACTTACGCGCTCAAGAAATTGCCATTGAAAATAAACTACCAATAATCTATTTAGTAGATAGTGCTGGGGTATACTTGCCGCTACAGGACGAAATATTTCCAGACAAAGAACATTTTGGGCGAATTTTTAGAAATAATGCCGTCATGAGTAGTCTAGGAATTACTCAAATTTCTGCTGTTATGGGAAGCTGTGTTGCAGGCGGTGCCTATTTACCTATTATGAGTGATGAAGCTTTGATAGTAGATAAAACTGGTAGTATTTTTTTAGCAGGAAGTTATTTAGTGAAGGCGGCGATTGGAGAAAGTATTGATAATGAAACACTCGGCGGTGCAACAACCCATTGTGAAATCTCTGGAGTAACCGATTATAAAGCAAAAGATGATAAAGATGCTCTAGACACCATTAAAAATATTCTTGGTAAAATTGGTGACCATGATACTGCTGGATTTAATAGAATAGAGCCGGTTAAACCTTCAGAAAAAGAAGAGGAGATCCTTGGAATTCTTCCAAAACTTAGAACTGAGCAATACGACATGAAGGAAATTATCAAACGTATTGTTGATAATTCTGAATTTGAAGAATATAAAGAAGGGTTTGGAAAAACAATTATTACCGCTTATGCACGCATAGATGGATGGGCAGTAGGTATTGTTGCCAATCAAAGAAAAGTAGTAAAAACAAAAAAGGGAGAAATGCAATTTGGTGGTGTTATTTACTCTGATTCTGCAGATAAAGCTACCCGATTTATTGCCAACTGTAATCAGAAAAAAATTCCTTTATTATTTCTACAAGATGTTACTGGTTTTATGGTAGGTTCTAAATCTGAACATGGTGGAATTATAAAAGATGGTGCTAAGATGGTGAATGCGGTTAGCAATTCTGTAGTTCCAAAATTTACCATTATTATTGGAAATTCTTACGGAGCTGGAAATTATGCAATGTGCGGTAAAGCATACGACCCCAGATTAATTGCATCCTGGCCAAGTGCAGAATTAGCTGTAATGAGTGGGAATTCCGCTGCCAAGGTATTATTACAAATTGAGAAAGCTTCTTTAAAAAAGAAAGGTGAAAAAATTACGTCTGAAAAAGAAGAGGAATTATTTGAAAATATAAAATCTCGCTATGATCAACAAATATCTCCTTATTATGCTGCTGCCAGAATTTGGACCGATGCAGTCATAAATCCATTAGAAACTAGAACTTGGGTTTCAATGGGTATTGAAGCAGCAAACCACGCACCAATAGAGAGGAAGTTTAATTTAGGTGTTGTTCAAGTTTAATTAGAAAAAAATGTAGTCTTTAATAAAAAGTTAATCATGGGAAGAGCATTCGAATTTAGAAAAGCAAGAAAAATGAAACGTTGGTCTGCAATGGCCAAAACATTTACAAGAATTGGGAAGGATATAGTGATGGCTGTAAAAGAGGGAGGACCAAACCCAGACACAAATTCTAGATTAAGGGCTGTTATGCAGAATGCTAAGGCTGCAAATATGCCAAAAGACAATGTAGAACGTGCTATTAAAAAAGCTACCGATAAGGATACCGCCAACTTTAAAGAAGTTTTATTTGAAGGCTATGCTCCCCACGGAATAGCCGTATTAATTGAAACCGCTACCGACAATAATAATAGAACTGTTGCTAATGTTAGAGCAATTTTTAATAAATGTGAAGGAAATTTTGGAACTTCAGGTTCAGTGGTTTTTATGTTTGATCATACGTGTAATTTTACTGTAAAAAAAGAGGATATTTCTATTGATATGGAAGAGTTAGAATTAGAACTCATAGATTTTGATGTGGAAGAGGTATTTGATGATGAAGAAGGAATCATTATATATGCTCCATTTGAACAATTTGGTGCCATTCAATCTTTCTTTGAAAAAGAAAATGTAGAAATTATATCTTCAGGTTTTGAAAGGATTCCAACCTCCACAACAAAGTTAACAGAAGACCAACAAGCTGATGTAGAGAAATTATTGGAAAAACTAGAAGAAGATGATGATGTGCAAAATGTATACCACTCATTAGAAGTGTAAGAGCAAACTAATCACAACAAGTCCAGAGTTTTAAGACGTTGTACTTTACCAGATCCTGTCTCTATAAATTTTGGAATAAAGAAAATTTCTTTAGGAATTTCAAATCTAGACAACTTTGAAAAGTGTTTTTTTGTTATTTGATAATTTTCACCTTCAATAACTAGTATGCATTTTTCACCTAATATTTCATCCGGAATTCCAGCTATAAAAAATCGTGAATGTATTGTGTGTGATAATTTTTGTTCAATTTCTTCTGGATGTAATTTCACCCCTCCTGAATTGATAACATGATCTAAACGACCTTTCCAATTAAATTCAGTTTTAGAAACAACCTCTACTACATCATTAGTAATGATATTTACATCAGAGATTTTTGGAGCATGTATAACTAGACAACTTCTTTTATCTTTTGAAATAGTGACATCAGGTAATGTTTTGTATACAGATTCTGACTCAAGTTCTAATTGGGTGAATTTATTTAACTTCTTAATAGCAACATGAGTAATTGTTTCTGTCATCCCATAGGTAGCATAACATTTTGTGTCAACAGTTTGAATGGCTTTGTCTAAATCTCTAGAAACCACTCCTCCACCAACAATCAACGTTTTTATTTGGTCAATTTTTGAAATTGAATTTCTTAGTTGTAACGGCACCATTGCAGAAAAGTCATATTCTTTTGTGATTTCTTGTAATGGATTAGAGGTAGATTCTATTACATCTAAATCCCAACCAAGTGTTAGCGCTCTAACCAACATCATTTTTCCAGCAATAAATTTGATAGGTAAACAACATAATGCTTTTGTATTCTCTCCTAATTGAAAATAACGACCAGTAGCTAAAGCCGAATTTATCATAAAATCCTTACGAAGATGAATACTTTTTGGATTTCCCGTAGATCCAGAAGTCTTAACTACTATATGAGGATCAGCAGAAAACCACTCTCTCAAAAATTGATTTATTTCTTTTGAAATTGATTGAGAAAACTTAATAAGTTCCTCAGAACTTGAAAATACTTTTCCATTGATTTGGAAACTTGTATGGAAACTATTCGATTTCAATAAGTGACGGTTTTTCTAGCTTTCCAAAAATTTTCTCTTTCCAATTAGACCAACCATACTTTTTAGAAAAAATTAAAAATACAATTGGATACAATACAACTACGGGTAAAAACATTTCTACACCAAGAGAAGGTTCAGAGACATCAATAAAAAGGGCTTCTGTCTGAAAAACAGTCCAATCTGTTGTAACAAATAAAGCTGCCAATATATTATTAACTGCATGCATCCCCATAGCCAACTCAATTCCGTCATCCATAAGGGTAACTATCCCAAAAAAGAATCCAGTCCCTATATAAAATACCAAGGCGATATATCCTAGTTTTTCTATCTCAGGATTCAACCCGTGCAATAAACCAAAGACAACTGACATAATAATTAATGGTGCCCATTTATTTTTAATCCATAATGCAAGACCCTGCATATAGTAGCCTCTAAATAATAATTCCTCTAAACTTGTTTGTAAGGGCATAAAAACAATAGCAACAAAACAGAGCGTAAAAAATGGAATGGGTTTAAAATTCCAAACATATTTTTCTGGAGAGAGTAGGATATCTGATCCTAAAAAAAATATCGTAACTAATCCCCAAATGAAAATACCAAAAAAGAAACGACTCCAATCTATTTTTTTTCTTGAAGTTATTATCCATCTAATTTTTTTCTTATGGATAGACTTTACCAATGGAATAAATAATAACAATGGAATTATAAATGATAGTAGTATGAGAAAAAGATATAAATTAGAATCAATCCCTAAGTCAGCAAATGAATTCTGCCCACTTTCCGCAAACTTCTGCATGTCTTTACCTGAAGCAATAAAGGCTTTTATTGTAATGGGAATTTGACCTAAAGTACTTCCTAAAAAAACGATAAAAAACATCACAACATACATCCATGATTCATTTTTACCCTTGTAGCCTGTTTGTAAAAAATTCATATTAAATTAAAATTCCAGTTTTTATTTTTATTATAATAAAGTCCTCCTTTGTAAACCTCTAAAGGACTATCAAAGTTGTTAGTAAATAAACCTCCCGTTCCCAGACCCTGAGGCATACTACTTTTTAAAGTTGCAGTCCATTGAGCTATGGCATTTAAACCAATATTACTCTCTAAAGCACTAGTAACCCACCAACCTATACCAGATTTTTTGGCTAACTCTATCCATTCTAAACTCTCTTTAAACCCACCAACTAAACTTGGCTTTAAAATGATATATTGAGGTTTTATTATTTGTAGCATTTTTGTTCTCTTAGTTACATCAAACACCCCAATTAATTCTTCATCTAAAGCTATTGGTAAGGGTGTTTCTTCACAAAGTAATGCCATTTCTTGATAGTGCCCCTGACGGATAGGTTGTTCTATTGAATGCAAATCATAATTTGATAATATCTTTAATTTCTCCAAAGCTTCTGATGGCTTAAAAGCACCATTAGCATCTACTCGTAATTCTATATCGTTAATTGAAAACTCTTTTCTTATGGATGCTAATAACTGAACTTCTGTTGCAAAATCTATGGCTCCAATTTTCATTTTTAGACAACGAAATCCTTGAGCTATCTTCTCTTTTATTTGATCATTCATAAATTCACGATCTCCCATCCAAATTAGACCATTAATATCTATAGCTTTATTGGATTCTGTGAAGTTAGAAACAAATAATTTAAAAGGTGATGGTGATTGGAGCGACAGAAACGCTTGTTCTAATCCAATTTGGATACTAGGAAAATGAATTGTTTTTGCTAAAAGAATATCTAAGCCTAATTCAATATTATTACAAACCCATTTTAGTTTATCCTCATAATCGGGCCTATCATCTATACTTAATCCTCTAAAAAGCCCACATTCTCCTACTCCAAATTTACCTTCTTTAGAAAGATATAAAAACCAAGTTTCCTTAGTTTTTAAAATACCTCTTGAGGTTCCACTAGGTGTTTTAAATTGTAAAATATATTTGTAATAAGTTGCTTTAATCAAAATATTTATTTTTCAGCAAAGGCTTTAAAATTATTCAAAGAAACCTCATCAATATTTTTAAATTTAGATTTAAAAAAAGGCAATACACATCCTAAGATATAACTTTTTGCCTGGTAACTAGCACTCAAATAAATGATCGTGGAATTCCCCTCAGCTGTAAAAGAATATTCATCTCTTTCAATTACTCCATCCCTATCAAAAAACAGGGTTAACTTTTCATTCTTAACATACGCCAATACTTTCTCTTTAACAATGGTAGTTTGGTCATTGTGTTGAATGATAATATTATAACTACTTCCAGTAATACCAGGCTTTTGGTCTACAATCTCTACAGAACTATATTCTGGGTTCCAACTAGTTATTGTTGAAACATTTGTAAACATGGCAAACGTATCATCTACAGGTTTTAAAATGGTTATTTGAGAATCATAACTACTGTCTTTAATTATTAAACCAGTACTAAAAAATAATACTGAGAGAATAACTAAGAATGTAATAACAATTTTTACTGTTTTCATGAATTATATATGACTAGTTATAAATTAAAACACTTGACCCAAGCCCAAAAGAACAGAAAATAGAAATGTACTTAAAGCTACTTTTTTTAATTCTGCATCTAACCTAAGTTCTTCTTTATTGTTGTAAACAAATAAAGCATGGATTACTAACGGAATATAAGCTAAAAGAAATATAAATTGAACTGTTTTTGTAAAAGTAAGAACTACATAACTTACGGCACTAATAAACGAGAGCAATAGTAAGCTGTAATGATATCTTTTAGCTGCTTTTAGACCTATTTTGACAACAATGGTATTTTTTTTTGATTTTTTATCATTTTGATAATCTCTCATATTATTGAGATTTAACACAGCTGTGCTTAATAGACCAATTGAAATAGCAGGTAACGTTAGAAGAAAATAAATTTCTTTTGTAAATAAAAAATAACTTCCTAAAACACTTAGTAACCCAAAAAAAAGAAATACAAATACATCACCAAAGCCGCTATAACCATAGGCTAAATTACCAACGGTATATTTTATAGCTGCTACTACAGAAACTATTCCTAGAATGAAAAACAATAATGAATATCCAAAATTACTTAGACCAAAGGACTCATAAATGAGGAAAAGAGCAAAAATAATAGTAAGAATAACCGAAATCATAATTGCTTTTTTCATTTGCTTTGGAGAAATCTTACCTGAACTCACCATTCTTTCCTCTCCTATTCTAATGGCATCAGTACCTTTGACTCCATCACCATAATCATTGGCAAAATTTGAAATTACTTGAAAACCAATAGTTGTAATTAAAGCCAAACTAAAAATAACACCGTTAAATAAACCATCTGACATAGCTAAAAAACCTCCTAAAATAATTCCTGAAATAGACAATGGTAAGGTTCTAAGTCTAGCAGCTTTGATAAAATTTTTTATAATCATGGATGGTAATTGTTTCTACGATGAGAATTATAAATTATCAGCCTCTGCAATTAATTCAGCAATATCTTTAACTATGATTTGAGATTCTTTCTCATGAAACTTAACACCGTCTGTCATCATTGTATTACAATAAGGACATCCTGTCGCAATTATTTTTGCATTTGTTTCCAATGCTTGTTCTGTTCTTAGAATATTAATTTCTTTATCTCCTTTTTCTGCATCTTTAAACATTTGAGCTCCTCCTGCACCACAACATAAAGCTCTGTTTTTATGTTGTTTCATCTCTTTAAGTTGAACTCCTAATTTTCTTATAATATCTCTTGGAGATTCATAGACACCGTTACCTCTTCCTAAATAACAAGGATCATGATAGGTAACCTGTTTACCTTTTAAGGATTTTTTAATTTCTAATCTGCCTTCCTCTACTAATTTCTTTATGTATTGTGTGTGATGGTACACCTCATAATTCCCACCTAATTCTGGATATTCATTTTTTAATGTATTAAATGAATGTGGATCTGTACAAACTATGGTTTTAACTTCGTATGAGTTTAATATTTCAATATTAGATATCGCTTGCATTTGAAAAAGAAATTCATTTCCTGCTCTTTTAGCAGCATCTCCGGTTGAACTCTCTTCTGTTCCTAAAACTGCAAAGTCAACATTTGCTTTGTGTAATAGCTTAACAAATGCTCTAGTAATTTTTTTTGCTCTGTCATCATAACTTCCTGCTGCTCCAACCCAAAATAAAACTTCTGGTTTTTTTCCTTGGGACATCATTTCTGCCATTGTTGGTACATTCATATTTGTTGCTTTTATTCGTCTTTCCAGTTTAATCTATCTTGTTGATTGTACTGCCATGGAGCACCATTATTTTCAATATTAGTCATCATCATGTTCAATTCTTGTGGTGCAGCAGACTGCTCCATAACTAAGAATCTTCTCATATCCATTATGATAGACAATGGATCTATGTCTATAGGACATTCCTCTACACAAGCATTACAACTGGTACATGCCCACAATTCCTCAGGTGTAATATAATCATTGAGTAATTGTTTACCATCATCTTTAAAAGTTCCTTTATTACTATCTATATTTCTACCAACTTCCTCTAATCGGTCTCTGGTTTTCATCATAATAGCTCTTGGTGACAGTTCTTTACCTGTCATATTAGCTGGACAGGAAGAGGTACATCTACCACATTCTGTACAGGTGTATGCATTAAGTAACTGCACCCAATTTAAATCAGTAACATCACTAGCTCCAAATTTTTCAGGAATTTCCTCCTCTGCACCTTCCTCTGGCATGGCGTACGGATCTGCATCAGGATCCATCATCATTCTAACTTCTTTAGTTACTGATGATAGATTGTTAAATTGGCCTTTAGGCTGAAGATTTGCATAAAACGTATTTGGAAAAGCTAATAAAATGTGTAAATGTTTTGAATAATATAAATAATTTAAAAAAATTAAAATACCAATGATATGAGCCCACCAAGCTGTATGCTCTATACTTGAGAGAGTTTCGAGTGGATACTCTGAAAACCAAGGCGCCACAAATTGACTTATAGGATTTCCAAAACCTGCCTGTTGAAATGAATAATCTGTTGCATTCATGAGGATGAATAAAGACATCAAAACAATTTCAAAGTAGAGAATTAAGTTACCGTCATTTTTTGGCCAACCTTTCATTTCTTTGCTCATAAATCTCTTTAACTGAACAATATTTCTTCTCAACCAAAATATAATTACGGCTACTAAAACGAGAAATGCCAAAATTTCAAATGTTCCAATTAAAAAACCATATATAGAATTTCCAAGAAGTGGTTGAAAAACCCTGTGAGTGCCGAACAATCCGTCAATAATAATTTCTAAAACTTCAATATTAATTACAATAAAACCTATGTATACAACTATATGTAAAAACCCAGCTATTGGTCTACTAACCATTTTTGACTGCCCTAAAGCAATTCTTGCCATATTTTTCCACCTTTCAGGTTTATTATCAGACCTATCTAGGTCTTTACCAAGTTTGATGTTTCTTACCAGTTTTAATACATTAGAAACAAAAAAACCGATTCCTAAAAGCAATGCTATCGCAAAAATCACATTTGGTAAATAATCCATTTAATTATTTTTTATTTGACGTAAATCGTTTTACTACTATTAATATCTCTAAATATTACTCATTGGAATTATCTTTTTTACTTTCTTCCTTTGTGTAAGGTTTTGCTTTCTTACCAAATAGCGAAAAATGAACAAATCTTTTTGGGTTTAACTTCATCTCTTTAAGTAATTCCTCTAGTTCTTTAGAAGCGTTTGTTAAATTCTCATACATTGCGTCATCAGTTGCCAACTTACCAAGTGAACCCTTACCGTTTTCTATGTTAACAAGCAATCCATTTACATTTTCAAGTGTAATTTGAAGCGTTCTTACTGTCTGTCCAAAATCTACACTTGCAAGAGTGTCAGAAACTTTAGATATATTTTCAGTAATTCTTTTTGTGTTTTGAAGTGTTATATCTATGTCTGCCTTTGAAGCATCTACTATATTGTTAAAAGACTCAATTGTAGTAGTCATTGAACCAACAGTTGATTCTAGACCTACTATTGTTCTTTTAAAACTATCTCTAGATTCTATATCTAAAACATCGTTTAATGCTATTAGCAATGAATCTGCACCTATGATAACACGTTCTATTTTAGTTTTAAGAGGGTTTAACGTTTTTTCTACTGAAGTAAATATATCTGACTCTACCTCACCAATCAAATAATCTCCAGAAACAGCAATTTCTCCATCATAACTTGGAATAATTGCAAGTGATTCTCCTCCTATAATACTTGTGGAATAAATTTTAGCAACACTATTTTTCGAAAACTCAAAGTTATTATCTAAGGCAATTTCTACTACCAATTTACCTTTTTTCACAGTATCTGTATTGAAGGTAATTTCTGATACTTTACCAACTTGTAAACCATTTATACTAACGGTACTGGCTTTGTTGAGTCCTTGGATATTATCATATTCTATATAAAAAACTCTTGAGGCTGGTTCTAAAAGGTTTTGACCTTTCAAAAAATTAAAACCCCAATAGCCTAAACATAAAATTATAATCGCAGCTACACCTGTTTTTAACTCTTTAGACATTATTTAAATTTTTATTACAATAATACTACTATTTTTTGTGAGATAACAGGAAAAAGAACTATTTCAAAACCTCAGTAAGAGATACTTTTTTCCCTTTCTTAAAAGCTGCTATGTAAGCATCTGAATACCCTTTGCTTTTTGCTTTTAAAAGTGAGTTTTTTACTTTGTTGTAAATAGTAGTAACTCCAAAATAATATTTATAATAAGACCCAACTTTTACTCTTTGAACGTTTTTCAACCCCTTAAAATTGTATGATTTTAGTTGGATTTTGTTTTTACTTGAAGCTATTTGAATTTTAAAGACAACCTCTTCATCCAACTTATCTTCGTCTCTAATAGTAGCATCAACTTTGGTGTTTTCAATAGAAATCTGATCATTGACAACTACAGTATTTAGCTTTAATTGATTGTAATATTTCTTGATGGATCTAGCTATTTCTTTAGCCATCTTTTGTTGACCGCTTTTGGAATTTAAAAACTTTCCTTCATTTTTATTTGTTAGAAAACCTAACTCTATCAACACACTAGGCATATAAGTTTGATGTAAGACTACAAAGCCTGCTTGTTTTACTCCTCTATTTTTTCTTTTTAAAGCTTTAGAAAAATTTTGTTGAATATCAGCAGCTAATAAAAAACTCTTATCAAGATTTTCCTCTTGCAATAACGTAAGGCCAAGAACAGACTCCTCTGAATTAGGATCAAATCCTTTATATCTTTCTCTGTAATTATCCTCAAGAGAAATCACAGCATTTTCACGTTTAGCTACATCAAAATTTCTTTTATTAGCATGTAAACCTAGCACAAAAGTACCTGCTCCATAGGCATTTGACGAATGAGAATCACAATGAATAGAGACAAATAAATCAGCTTTAGCTTTGTTAGCAATTTCGCCTCTTTTCCAAAGATTAATTAAAACATCTTTATCTCTAGTCAAGATTACTTTGATATCATTAATTTTTTGGAGTTCATTGCGAATTTCCTTGACAACTTTTAGTGCAATAGTTTTTTCTCGATAACCATTACCTATATTTCCTGGATCATTCCCACCGTGACCTGCGTCAAGTACCACAATAAATTTTTTATCTTGTGAATAAACAAGAGTTGTGTTTAAAAAAAGAAATGAGAAAATAACTACTATGGCTAGGGTTATCTTGGTATCAAATTTGTCTTTATATGTAGGATGTATCAACAAAATTTAACTAATTTTGGCTAATCTAATTTGGTGCTTCAGTTATTGAAGCATATTTTTACTCATACACAAAAATAGCATAATAAATATTGCAATCAAATCTGTCTTACATACTTTTAATTTTACTTCTATGTTGTTCTCTGACTAACATAAGATCTCAGGATATAAAGCCAGAAGTTTTACCAATCCCGCTGATAACTAATGACAGTTTAGCAAAAACAACTTTTTTACCAACAACAACTATTAAAAAAGATACACTAATTGCACAAAAACAAGATAGCGTTCAAGTAGATAGTATTCGCCCAAAAGAAGCTATTACAGATTTAATTACTCACATTGCTAAAGATTACACTACTCAAAATGCAAAAAATAAAACAGTTACACTCTACAACGAAGCTCACCTAGTATACACTGACATAGACTTAAAGGCTGGTATTATAGTAATAGACTACATAAAAAACACCCTGTTTGCCAAAGGTATCAAAGATAGTACAGGGTATAATCAAAGGCCTATATTTAAACAAGGTAGTCAAGAATCAGAACAAGATTCTATGATTTACAACTTCAAAACTAAAAAAGCGATCATTTACGGTATAAAAACCAAACAAGAACCTGAAATGTTTGTTTTGGGTGAGAAAGCTAAACGTGTTAATGATTCTACAATCTACATGCGAAAGATAAAATTCACAAGTTCAGACAAAGAAAAACCTGATTATTATATTGGAGTTAAAAAGGCGAAAGTAGTACCAAATAAAAAAATAGTTGCTGGATTAAGTAATCTTGTGATTGCTGATGTACCTACACCTGTTTTTCTTCCATTTGCTTATTTCCCATTGGGGAAAAACCGAACATCAGGTTTTATTTTTCCAGCGATTCAAACAAGTACGTCCAATAGAGGTATAGGAATACAGAATGGAGGATATTATTTTGCGGTAAATGATTATGTAGATCTTGAATTATTAGGGGATGTATATTCCAATGGAAGTTGGGGTTTTAGAACTAATTCTCAATATTATGTTAGGTATAAATTCTCAGGAGGTTTCAATCTAAGTTTTGAAAAATTAATTAGAAGTACTAGAGGTTTTGATGATTACTCAGAGGCAACCAACTTCAATGTTAGATGGAGTCACAGGCAAGATTCAAAATCTAGTCCAAGTTCTAATTTTAGTGCATCAGTAAATTTAGGGAGTAGCCAATATTATAGACAATCTTTAAATGAGTTTAATAACTCAAATTTTTTAACCAATACCTTTAGTTCTTCCATTTCATATCAAAAAACCTTTACTGGTACACCATTTAATATGAGTGCAAATGCTACTCATTCTCAAAACACAAATACAGGTACTGTTACTATGGCACTTCCTTCACTTCAGGTTTCTATGAGTAGAATTTATCCATTTGCCGGAAAAGGTGGAATCAAAAAGAATCCACTTCAAAAAATGGGATTAACATACAATATGCAGGGTGAATACAGAATCAATACAAATGAAGATGATTTTTTTAAATCAGAAATGTTTAAAACAGCCAAAGCAGGAGTTCAACATAGGGCTGATGCAAGCACAAATATTACCCTACTAAATTATTTTACTTTATCTCCCCAAGTTAACTACAGAGAGGTATGGAATTTCAAAAAAATTAATAAAGAATTTGATCCTTCAATACAAAATACAGATGGTTCTTTTGGAACTGTTGTTTCAGATACTATAAGTAGTTTTAGCAACTTTAGAGAGTTCAGTTCTGGCTTGAGTCTTTCTACCAATATTTATGGAACTTTTAATTTTAAAAAGGGACGGTTAAAAGCTATTAGACATACGGTTAGACCGTCAGTTTCCTTTTCTTATAGACCTGATTTTGCCGAAAGATATAATGAAACTGTTCAAAGTAATCTGGAAGGGACAGCATTTGAAACATACTCTCCTTTTGATGGTGGAATAGGGCTTTATGGCGCACCTGGATCTGGTTTAAGTAACACCATCGGACTTTCTCTAAATAATGTCATAGAGGGTAAGTTAGCGCCTGAAGATCCCGATAGCGATGAAGAAGACAAAAAAATCACAATTCTAAATAACTTAAATTTTAACTCGTCATATAATATAGCGGCAGATAGTTTACGATGGTCTCCAGTAAAAGCCTCCCTTGGTACAAGAATATTTAAAGATAAGCTTGCTCTAAATTTAAATGCCTCACTAGACCCTTATCAAATAAATGAAACAGGACAACGGATAGATAAATTTGTAAAAGGATTGTTTAGGTTAACTAGAGCTAATATGACTGCTAATTACACACTATCTAGTAAAGATTTTGATGGTCAAAATAATGAAAGTAATAATTCTGGAAATGGAAACCAAAACACACCAGATGTACTTGGTAAAAATATTAACCCTACAAATAGTTTTGCATCTAACTCTAATGACTCACAGAATAATAGTAAAGAAGATGAGGTTACAGAACTTTATAAATCTAAAATTCCATGGAGTTTAAACCTTGCTTATTCTGCATCCTACGTTAATAACGGCATAAGAGATATCGGTATACAATCTCATTCGTTGATGTTTAGCGGGAATTTTGATTTAACACCTAAGTGGAAAGTGGGCTTTTCTTCTGGGTACGATATCCAAAGTGGTGGCTTCACTTTTACTAGAATGAATTTCTCTAGAGATCTAGATAGCTGGAAACTTAATTTTAATTGGGTGCCATTTGGAAACAATCAATCCTATGTGTTTTTTATTGGGGTTAAGGGAGTCTTGAGTGATCTTAAATACGAACAAAACAAACCTCCAGACAGAGTACTTTTTTAAAATAATAATATCATGAAAAAAATAATTAAAACTTCAAAAGCTCCAGCCCCAATTGGGCCGTACAATCAAGCCATCCTATCCGGGAATACATTGTATACTTCTGGTCAAATTGCAATTGACCCATCTTCTGGAGAATTAAAAAATAACAGTATTAAAGAAGAAACTTCTTTAGTAATGGAAAATATGAAAGCTGTCTTGGCTGCTGCTAATATGACTTTTGAAAATGTAGTAAAAACCTCTATTTTTATTTCAGATATGAGAAGTTTTTCAGAAATAAATGAAGTTTATGGAAGCTATTTTAATGAGGAGTCCGCTCCAGCTAGAGAGACTGTTGAAGTTGCAAACCTACCAAAATTTGTAAATGTTGAGATTAGCATGATAGCTGTTAAATAAAAAAAGTTGTCTATGTATAAGACAACTTTTTTTACTTGTAGTATGTACTTATTATATTTATAAGGTTGCTGCATATTCAATTAAATCAACAATCTTAGTTGAATACCCAATCTCATTATCATACCAAGAAACTACTTTTACGAAATTATCATTTAAAGCAATTCCTGCACCAGCGTCAAATACAGAAGTTCGAGTTTCTCCCACAAAATCTTGTGAAACAACTAAGTCTTCAGTATATCCTAAAACACCTTTCATTGGTCCGCTTTCTGAAGCAGCTTTC
>ERZ1039804.1271-NODE-1271-length-14732-cov-9.441303_pt1 | contig 14732 bp, 42 predicted proteins | sample MGYA00383089_ERZ1039804 | MGnify/ENA primary metagenome ERZ1039804 (study PRJEB29581, sample SAMEA5548359) | metagenome | biome: marine; feature: coastal; material: water | depth 1 m | study: Short-term variability in the microbial, nano- and picoplankton...
ATCCCATTTTAGAATGTAATGATTCATCTCTTACAGACCATTTCATTTGTTGACCAACACCTTTTAATAAATTCCTTAACTGAAAAGAATATAATACCGCAAAAGCAGAATATAAACTAACTCCTTCAGCAAAAGCACTAAACACAGCCAGCGATTTTCCAATACCAACTTTATCAGTTCCTTCATAGCTTACTAAATTATTAAACCGTTTCATTGTAGCATCATCCTGTAGAAAAGCTTCAAAGTTTTCAAGGCCAAGTGTTTCATTTAAATAACTATAAGCTACTGCATGAATTGTTTCTTGTGAACCGAACATCATAGCCATTTGTTGAATTTCGTGTTTAGGAAACCAACCAACTACTTTTTGCGTCCAGTAATCCGAAACTGCGCACTCCGTCTGAGCAAAGCCCAGTAGGATATTTCCAACCAGGTTTTTTTCTGGGATCGTAAGCTTTTCGTTCCAATCCTTGACGTCACCTGACATTGGTATCTCGGTATGTAACCAGAATGCTTGAGCTTGTTTAAGCCATCCCTCAGTATAGTATTCTGGATATTCAAATGGTTTGTACGGTATTCTTTCATCAAATAGACTCATTTATTTATCTTTTTCTTTTGCGGTTAAACTTTCTTTTAATTTATCTAATGCCAATTGATAATCAGGAAACTCTTTAATTAATTCCATAGTACCTATTGATAAATCTTTAAGATTAGTTAACTCCTGCACAACCCTATTCATAGCTGATCCTAAAGTGTCTATTTTATTAGACATTTCTATTAATTTATTTTCTTTCATATAAATGATCTTTTAGATAAAAAAACTGGAGATTTATCTTTAGCATAAGCGATATAATGGTTTTCTCTTTCTTCTACTATAATAGGTTCTCCCTTTTTAAATCTTGTTGGATATTGTTTTAATACGTAATCTTTAATTTTTTCATTCATAATAAACTGTTAATACTAATTCAATAAAAGGTAAATATAAAACATGCTCTGTAAACAATGTCTCTGGATAGCTTCTTAAACCTATAAGAATACCAGGATATAATCCTATGCTAACTTCCCATCCAGTCATGATTTTTGTTCTAAATAATAATTAAGCATTTTCATATGGAAAGATATTCTTTCCTTATAGTGATTACGTAGTATAAAACCCGTGTCCTCTTGCGATTCTGTCAATTTCTGTGTATTTAATTCCACCTTCTTGTTTTTTAATGTATTGTTTAATGTCTCTTTCTAAAACTCTTCTTGTGTACATTAGCCTCGATTTCTTTTTCTGTTCTCTTTGATCAGCATCACCGTCCGGTCTACTTCCTTCTGGTTTTGCGGCTTGTAAAGCGTCTTTCCAATCTTGTTTTTCGTAAGCCATAATTTAAATAATTTCCATCTTAAAGGGAAGGACTCATTAGCCCTTCCTTTACATTCTATTATATAGTCTTTTCCAACGAAGTCAGGTGTATACTTAATTCCCAGGATTTTTTTTTGCCCTCTGTTAATATATTCACCTTTCCCATTTGATTGTTTTTCGTAAGATTCATTGTTAAAATTAAATCCCTCGATAAGCTGGAAAACTTCATTCTCATATCCTTCAAATAGTTTTTCTTTCTTAAGTGCCATATAAGTATATCGCTCTAAACCTGACGCAAAGTTTATTCCGTCGTAAGATATTTTTTTAGCCTGTACTGGCCCTCGCTTTTTACTACGCTTTTTTACCATGTCTTATCTGTGGTCCATTGATAATCTGGATCAGCATGCTTGCTAAAGCTATCAGCTTCTTCATAATCTTTAAGAATCTTTTCTTCAAGAGCATCACTTGTTTCCATCTTTAATTTTTCAATATAATTAATTGCATCCATTAATTCTTCTTGCAAATGATTTAGCCATTTATGTAAGCTAGGTTCATCATCATGAAGTGTAACACCATATTTTTTATATCCTACGTCGCTTCGTTCTTTGAACTTATCAACTACTTGCTCAATTATTTTATCACGCATCTTTTACAAATGTTCCATTAACCATTTTACCCGTACGTTCAGCTATTACTTGATAAGCTGAATCTATACAGTCTTCAATATTATATCCTTTAAGTTTGGCTAAGTTTGTTAAAACAACAACCATATCCCCTATAGCATCTATAATCTCAGGCTCATCATTCTTTAGTATAGCTTGAGCTAATTCGCCAGCCTCCTCCATAAGCTTAACATATTGAGTTCTTACGTCACCGGTTTTATATATACCCTTTTCTTTAGCCCATTCTCTAATCAATTCAAATTGATCTTGATGTGAGTATAACTTTTCTTTGGTTTTTTGAAACGGTCCTGACGCATGCATTGCTTTGTTATATACAAAACTACGACTCTTATTGAACATGGACTCTTTAACGTTATCTACTATCCAATCTATTTTATCTGTTGAATCTATTTTAACCACACCATAAGGTGTTTCCCATTCAAGATCACCTAAAAACCCACCATCAATATCATTTTTAGATATTGCAAAGGTTGTAGTTTGATCCGTTACATTAACTTGTTTACTCATAGGTTTTTCAAATAATTTATCGTAAGGTTTTATATCGACCTTATATCCTAAGTCTTTTTGCAACTGTCTCTCTGCGTTAGCAGCTTCTTTTATATCATCTGTTTCAAATAATATATCATATTCACCAGGTTTAAAACCCTGCTCTTCTACAACTCTTTTTTGTATATTAGTTGTGCAGCCTATCTTCTTACCTAGTATGTGATAAACTTTATATTTGCCTTTGCTTACTGCTGAAACTCCCATCTTACTATATAATATTTGTTATCTTTACCTCTAAGCAATGCATCTCTTTTTATTTCACCTGGTCTAATCATATAATCAGATTTCCAATTAGATTCAATAACTGCATCCATATCTGATTCTGATTCAAATGAATCAACAACCTTAGCTCTTAACATTATATTTTGATAATCGCCCTCGTACCTAGGTAAATAATCAGATGTTGCTATTATCATGCCTTGTTGTACAGGTGTTATATACATATCGTCGGACATGCTAACAAACTGCGAACCTGAATAATAAACATAATCAAATTGTGCAAATGTAAATAATGGTAATAATAATAATAATAATGTTCTCATAATTTTAGTTTTAAGTTCCTACTGATAATTCTGCTTTTATTGGTTTGTGTGGGTTATAATCAAATAACATTACATCTTCTTTTTTTGGTAATATTAATTTATCGTCTCTTTCAAATATACCACAACCTAACGCAACTCTAGGTAATTGTCTTATATTTCTTGAAAGTTGTTCTTTAACTTGATCTAAATGATTGTTGTATATATGACAATCTCCTAAACTTATTGTTAATCTTCTCGGTGTCATCAAAGCTCCTTTAGCTAACATCTTTAATAATAAACCATACATTGCAATATCATATGGTAATCCTAAAAATAAATCTGCTGATCTTTGTTGAAGCATTAGGTCTAAATTTTCCCCATCGCTATATAATTGAAAAGAGTGGTGGCAAGGAGGAAGAACCATATTAGGCATGTCAATCGGGTTCCATGCAGATAACATAATTCTACGAGAGGTGGGATTTTCTTTGAGTTCATGTACCACGGCTCTAAGCTGATCAACACCACCAAAATTACGCCACTGATGCCCATATACAGGTCCCAGTGTTCCATCAGTTCTTTTTGATCTTTTGTAATCGGGGTCCCAATACCTAACGCCGTTAGAATGAAGATACTCAAGATCAACACGACCGTTAATAATCCATAATGTCTCCGCAAGTGCATTTTTAAAATATATTTTTTTAGTTGTTAATAAAGGGAAACCAGCTCGCATATCATGCTGAATCATTCTTCCAAACACTGATTTAGTACCCGTACCTGTACGATCTGGCTTATCGTATCCTCCATTTAAAACGCCAGCAAGTAATCCTAAATACTCTTCTTCTATATTAATCATTGTTTATCATAATAATATTTACACATTTCAAACATTGCATCCCATATCTGATCCTTATCATATATATGTTTACTTTTATAAACTTTTTTATAATTATCAGGAGTAGATATGCCTACATACCATTTACCAGGAGTGTTTTGTATACCTATTGGGCTTATTATAATATTGTTTTTAACACAATAATCATAATACTTTTGTTGCTCTTCGTTTGTACTACACTCTGGCAATCTATACTTTTGCTGCTCTTTTTGTCGTTTACTTAAGCTTCCCATGGCATTTCATTTACAGCTAACTTTTCATGCGGAACATAATTACCACTTATATGATCCCATTTGAAGTGTGCTTCAGCTTGGTTTTCACCAAGGTTTTGAAATTTAACTTTAAGAACCTTAACTTTAACTGTTTTATTGTTGTAATCCCTATGAACAAGCAACCCATGATAAGAAGCATCATACCACTCACCACCTCCTTTAATAGAATACATAGTCGGTTCATCAATTGTACCATCATCTTTTTTATACATTTTAGTTGGGTGAGCAACTATTATTACTAATACATCATATTTTTTAGCAAATGCCTCTATACGAGTTAAATATTCCATAGTAGCGTCAGGAATGCTCATCTTTTCAGCACCCTTCATTTTAACTTTATTATAAGGATCAATAACTAAGCATTTAATACCTTTGCGTTTAACAAGCTCAGCTCCTTTAGCTAAAACAGCATCTAAATCATAACGCTCATTTTCAATAAAATAAAAGTTATCATTAACAACTTCGGTTACCTTATACCATTTGTCAGTATTTATATCTTGTTCTGTAGGCATCCAATTACCAATTTTTCTCATTAACTTATGTGCATGCAAAAACGTTGGTTTGTTTTCAGGTGAAGCAAAAGCTGTTTTCCAACCATATTTTAATTGGTATCCCACCACCATTCGATCAACAAAATCAGACTTCCCACTGCTAGGAACGCCTGTAACGGTGATGAATTGACCTGTGTAAGTAGAGAATATGCTATCAAAGTTATCAAGGCCGACTTGATACCCAGGTTTAAAACCTTCGTGAATAAATTCTTGTAGTTCATCATTTATATCATTTAAAGTTAATACATTTTCAAGAGGAACAGGAATAGCTTCATCAACAAGACGCTTGAGCATAACGCCGTCGTAAGCCATAACATATTCATTAGCATCCTTGAGGTCTCCGAAGCTAAGTGTATAGCATACTTCAGCTCCAAAGCGTCTGATGAGTTCTTGCTGTAAGTTTTGTCCGGCTTCATCTTGGTCGACTGCAATGATAATCTTTTTCTTGTCATCGAAATACTCAATGCAGTTATCCAGGTAATCAAGGTTAAGGCGATTAAGAGTAGCTCCGTTTGGTACAGAGATAACACTGTCAACCTTAGCTTCCACAAAAGATAAAGCATCCATCTCGCCTTCCACAATAACAACATACTCATGGCCGACAGTGCTATCAATATTATAGAATACTTTTTCTGCCCCTTTAACAAGTTTAAAATTCTTTCTACCATCTCTATATTTTATATTTATAAGTTCATTATTAATAAAATAATTGAATTGAATTGTATTCTCTTCTTTAGATGTCTGAGGCATCCATTCGGAACCTTCAGTAATTTTCATTTTAATTAAAGTACGTTGTGATATGCCTCTGCTTTCAAACCACTTAACCGCTTTATTACTTAGCATTATATCATTCTTCCACTCTGGTTTTGTATAAACCTTATCTGCTTCTCCTTTACGCTGAAAAGTATGCAGCTGAAAAACTTCATCACAATTCATACAAGTACCAAGACCACGTTCCCAATCATACATAGCACATTTAGCTTTGCGATTCTCGGGTTTTCTATCAGCAGAACAAAGAGGGCATACACCCTCTTTCTTACCTGCATCAAGATCATATTGATTGAACTGGTCAATCTTAAAACCATTGATCTCTGTTGTATTCATATTAATCTTCTATTAAGTTACCATCTCCAGTATCAGAGATCCAATCGTCGTAATCAGGACATCCTAACATATTAAAATGGTAAATCAGGTTCTGGTGCTGCACCAGTAATAGACTGCAACATATCAACATTAGACTGTTGAGGTTGTCCCTCTCTTGGTGCAGTGTTTACATTTTGTCCGTTAGTCCAAACAACTTTAACATTACCTAAGTAAGACTTAGCTGCTTTAGCGTCGCGTTCTTCTTTAGTTTGTTCTGTTTGAATATAACCAGAATCTCCGTACTGTCCAACTTCGTCGTTAACAACTATTGTAATAGGATAGTACTTACCTTTTTTACCTTCGTAAATTTTTGACTTATCAATCTTAGTTAAGTCAATGTTTGCTGAAATAATACTTGCCATTAGTATGTAGCTAATTGATTAAACATTCTTCTCATTTGATCTTTAGTAGCACCTGTAGTTCTACGTAGGTTGTCTACTGCTTTTGTGTGTGATTGATTGTTATAGAAGTTATCAACTCTAGTGTTAACTCCTGTTACATCACATACTCTTTTTTTAACTCTTGCCATAATATTAAATTTAAATTAAAGTGTTTTGGAGATATAGTATTGGCTGAAATCTCCGTCGCCATTTACAAAAAATTCATTATAAGCCTGAACTGCTTTAGCAACTTTGTTTTGTCCAGATTGTAAAAATCTGTCGCTGCAATCAAATAGTCCAGTCTGTAATGTTTTTTTATCTATCACTATAAATATTAATTCATAACCAAACATCTTAGAATAAATATATGCTTGACTATCATAATTATATTTATAGGCTGAATTAACAAATGAATTTATATTGTTTGTAGTCTTAAGATCAATAACTAATTGATGACTGTGATTAACAATATCTGCTTTACCTTTCCATTGCATACCTTCTAATTCAGTTATGCCTGGTAATTCATATTCAACTGCTCCTTCTTGTATTAGATCTTTGAATAAATCATTGTCTAATACTTTCTCTCGCATCAACTCTATGTTGTCAGCTTCGTGTTCAAGCAGACATATATCCTCTCCAGCTATATCCTTATAAGCTTTTGTATTACGAGTTGATGATTTTACTATTTTGTATTTATCAAGCTTGTGAGGCTCTAATATAGTTGTGTGAAAATATCCTCCGATTAAAAAAGCGGGATTAGGTGGTGAAGGTTTCTTAAAATCTAAAGGATTATTTAAGAGAGCTGATATATCACTATTGCTTAAATATGTTTTACCAAACTCTCCATAATAATCTTCGTCATTACGTAACCTTTCAATTGCTTTTTTATTATCCATTAAGTTGTTTTAAAACATCATCTTTAATAGTATACTTTTCTTGTAAAGTTTTAAGTAAACCACCATTAGCTAAAAACTTTTTAGCTTGATCAATATTCTTCATATCTATTATAGGTTTTTTATCTGCTAATATCTTATTTTCAAGGTTATTAACTTTAGCTTTAAGTGTTTGCTCTCTGTGATCACGTCCGTGTGTATTAGTAGCATCAGCATCAGCTGTATCATCAATAAGTAATAGATTACCTAAAGCATATTTTTTACCATAAGATGATGCTGAACCAAACTTTTGTGGCATTTGCATACCCTTTTGATTAAGATCAACACCTACAATAGCTGTACCTTCTATTTGATCACCAGTCTCTGCATCTACAATTGTAGCTGTGCTATGAATTATAGGAAAGTCAGAACCTAGTGTTAGGTTTTCTTTAATTGTAACATATATATTATGTTTATCATTATAAGGTTTCAATGCTTCTAGTATATCTTCCGCAGATCGAAACATGTAATTACCAAAATTGTTTTTTCTAGACTTCTTGGCTTTAAAGTCTGCCTGAATAGCGCTAAGCTTCTCTCGTATGTTCATTAGATTCAATTATTTTATAGTTAATATAAATTCCGTTTTTGTAGTATGTTACAATGCCATCTCCTGTGACTTCTGTAACCTCGTCATTAATAAATCCATCCATAATTAAAATGTTAGATCGTAAATGATGTTGTCTTTTTTAAATAATCTTCTTTTATTAAATTTTCTTATTGTACCGAAGACTGTTTGTCCATCTACTAAAGTATTGTTGTGATAAGAATGTTCGTGCCATATTTTTTCTTTTTGATTTACACCGCTACCGGTTAGTTGTTGATTAGTTATTGGTATATATTTGCCACCTGATACTGCATTAACAGTACTTAAATTATAATTAGGTTGCTTTTGTTTAGGTGCATTATCTTGATAAGAGGAAGGTGCTTGATCACCTGGTCTTACATATTGTAATTCATCTATTGTCGATAGACAATATTTATATTTACTCTTAAATTTATACATAATATTATAGTGCAATTTTACGTTAAAGGGACCTTAATCTTTATAAATTTTTAATTTATTTTCTGCCCAATCATATACTTTTGACGATGACTTGATACCATTGGTTACTACAAAGTAAGCCAACTCATCTAAAGCATCATCGTTGTTTTGTAGTCTAGTTAATAAACGTTGTTTTTGTTTCTTAACATTCTCTACATTCATACTAAAGTATGAAGCTATGTCCTTGATTTTCTTAGGTTTAGAATATATATCATCTAAGCCATAAAACATTTCTATCATAACATGATACTTAGGAACATGCTTTAATAACCAGCCTTTTAAAAAGTCTCCTAGTTTTTCATAATCGTAATCATATACTTCTTCATCTATAACAGATAGTACATCATTATCAAACCATTGAGGAAACAATACAGTAACAAAACCAAAGCCATTTGAATAACGTTTTTTATCTTCATTATTCCATACACCTTTTATTGGTCGCTTTGATCCGTCTACATTTTTTTTAACTTCATCGTTAACTAAACCTTTTATACTTATACTTAAGTATTTAGAAATAGCTTTTTTACGATCTAATTTAGTTTCTAATGAGTTTATTAAATCCCAGTCTATATTAGACCATGATTTTAACAAAGCATAATAACCTTCTTGATGTAGATCATTGATGTTTACAACCCCTATAGCAGAATACTCTTTTGAAAAGCTATTTGCAATTTTAGATGCCATTTTAAAATAATCTAAAGGTATTTCAGATTTTAAATTAGAAACTGATGACTGGTTTAAAGCATATATTTTTTTATTAAAATTTTTCATATGCGTAATAATTTTAAGCGTCTACTGTATTTTTTTATAAGCTTAGCTTTTATTTTTAATTCTTTAACAGGTATTCTATTTCTTATTTCACCCTGTAATACAATATCAATAATTTCAGCTCTTAAGCTAATTATTTCATTAAGCAAAAATTCTCTGTGTCTTTCTGTTCTGCTTTTAGTATCAATTCTTATTTTTCCTATTTTTATTATCATTTTTCGGTTTTCTAAAGTCTTTTATTTTTGTAGCAATATTAAAACTATTGCTAGATACTAAGTGTTTGTATATTTTGTGTGATCTCATATTATTTTTTCAAAGTGAATGTCCACATCTGGTGGGAATTGTTTTAAAATGTGTTCGCAAGCTTGTTCTTGCACGTGTATAGCAACTTGAGTGTTAATCATATATTTATGTTGCTTACCTCTATCGTTTATAATCATATATTCTAGTATACTCATTAGTACAAAGGTTTAGTGTGTTCCGGATCTGTTTGCCAGTGCTCCATAATGTGTTCGCCTGTTGAATTATCAATGTAATACGTTTCAGTACCTATTGTTATAAACACGCTATTTTCTGTTCTTATATCTACTATCATACGTAATTCCAAAATGAATCAATCTTTTCGATATATGTTATACCGCCTTGATTAAAATGTAAGTTTTTATGTTTATCAAAACTTGGTGGTATATTACCAATATTATAAGGTTTAAATTCAATTACTTCGCCAGTTGTTAAGCTTCTTAGTTTTTTTGTTTTCATATTTGTTATTTGATTATATAATACATATCTAATATTTTGTGCATTGCGTCTTCACTAATCTCATTAGAAAGAACCATACTGAATAATAATTTTCTCATAGCTGTTTATTCGTAATTGCGAATAGATTTGAATAGAGGGTGTCTATATGATCCAGAAGGTGTACGTTGGAAGTATGTGAATGTAGCAGTCTTGCCAATATACCATTCAGCTATATCGTACATTTTTTCTAGTACAGGCATTTTGTCCATTACTGGCATTCCGAATTCGACACCGTTAGCGTCTCGTGCAAGAAATTTGCCGATCGTGCCAGTACGTTTGCCCTGACCCTCCACCCAGCCGGTGATCGTTGCTTCGGTATCGTGGAATTCTTTGTATTTTTGTAAATTGTAACTGCGTTTGTTTTCATATGGTTTGTTATTACGTAATATTGCGCCTTCATAGCCTTGTTTAGTAGTAAACTGATGATACATTAGTCTTGCTGTAACATCGTTTTGAACTTGATAAGTCTCAACTGTTTTACAGTATTGTAATGTAAATTCTTTGTGTAAGTTTTTAATGCTTTCATTGCGATACTCAAAACTATTATCAGGCGTATCAGGCATGAATATATCATAGTTGTGAAATTGTATTGCTTTAGCTTCGTTACGCTCAGCATCAGATGGTGATTGTTTACGTACGAGTGAGATAATCTTGTTGAAGTTATCTTTGTAATCGTGATTGTATAGCTCACCGTCTAGCACAACGTTAGGATACTTAGTAAACAATGGCACAAGTTCATCTGTTATATGCTGAGCGTTCATAAATTGTTTATGGTTGCGTGAAAATGCACCGTGTTTAGTAATGTAACAACGTACGCCGTCAAGCTTCGGTTGAATGAAAGAATCTTTATCAAATTCTTTTTTACCTACAGGATGCGCTAGCATTACATTAAAGTTTGTCATAGTCTGTTTTAATTTTTTCATATATTTCTTTTAATTCTTGTAATAATTCGTATTTTTCTTCGCTTAGTAGCTTTTTTGCTGTTTTTTCTAATTCAATTAATTGTTCTTTTAATAAATCTTTTTGATTAAATTCTTCTGAATATTTTACATTGCCAAATGCATCAACATCTTTTGTAAAAAATTCTTGAGGACTCATAGTGTCAAATGATACTATTGTTTTATTGGAGTCTAAATAATCTTTTAATCTATTAAATACTTTATCAGCTATCATGTCTGATAATAGCTCCATTTGATCTTGGGTCATATTCTAATTCTTTAAACATATTATTAATTTCTTCACTTATATTATCACTTTGTGATGGTGTTTGTAACGTATTTTTCATATTATTTTATGTAATTATTTGTTGTGCATAGCATTTCCATTGTACGCCATACTTTTAAATCTCTTATTGCACCATAAGCTAAGTCAAAAGTTTGTTGGCTATCAATACCTGCAAGACCTTTATGTCTATTTTTAAAATAGTATTGAACCTCATGCTCGCTATGATGAATTTTAGAATAAAGCTTATTGCTTATTCTTTCATCAACATATTTTTTCATTTCTTTTTTATTCATCTTCATCTTCTGTATGTTGTTCAACGTAATCTTCTATTTCATATTCATTAAAGAATTGTTCAATATCTGAGCAGTATATTACTGCCTGCTCGTCATCATAATCGTAACTTACGTCTTTAATGCGTTCAATAATATCATCAAAGCTTGGTTCATAGTAATATACATCTTCTTCCCAATTTATTTTTTGCTCGTCATTAGTTATGACGAATACTTCATAGCCGTCAACAGTGCTTTGAGTATATATACTTAGCTCTGGGTTGCGTGGGAAATCTTCTGAGATCTTTACGTTTAATAGTTTTTCTAGTTTTTCAATCATTGTATTTAATTTAATATTAGTTGCGGTGACAGGATTCGAACCTGTGACCTCGAGTTTATGAGACTCGCGAGCTGACCACTGCTCTACACCGCTAAAAGTTAGGGCCTCACCATTGCTTTTCGTTTACCCTTGCAAGAGGTACGCCGGTTTTTTTGGCCCTATTTGTGCTACGTGAGTCTTTAACCATTAAGGTGCCTCATTCATCTAACACTATTTTGTGGACGTGGCAGGAGTCGAACCTACGTTTGCTGATAGTGTACTTTCGAACTTTGTCAGCACTTACCCATCACGCCCGTTTATTTGCGTCGCCAAGATCGGTGCACTGCTGCACTTGTTGCTTGGTCAACGACTTGTATTTCTAGTACTTGTTTGCTACCAATGATCGGTACATAACTATATAGCTGTGTATCAGAGCATTGCACGCAATTTTTGTAGCCCATTTCAATTCTAACAGGATGAACTTTGCTGCCGCATTTACAATATTTCATAATTGTTGTTTTAATATATGATCAATTATGTGTTGAGCATTGCCTTCAACTGTAATTTCTGTGTCGTATAAACCCGTGTATAGCAACTTGTATATTGCGGGTTTTACTTTTTTAAATTGTGTATCAAATTTATTTCCCGCCATCTTCTTCTATTTTTGTTGGTTCATATTTATTTTCAAGATAATCAACTAAGTTTACAGTAAAATATTCAACAATATCTTGTGCTTCAAAGCCATCATCAATTGCTGGTTTAAATTTTTCAATTGCATATTCAATTTGCCAATGGTCAATTAATTTTTTCATTCTATTGAATTTATTTTGTAAATCAATATAGTTTTGTACGTTTGTGTTTTTATTCATATTATTATTTATTTGTTATTCATATATATTATCACGTACAAATTAATTTTGTAACGTATTTTGTTTAAAATATTCACGTATTTGATTCATAAGTGATAAACCAATATCATATTTATTATAAACGTAATTTACTTTTTCGTCAATATTAAGATCAGTTTTGTTTTCATTTACATAATCTAATATATTTGCTATTGATTCATTCATTTTGTAACTTTTTTAATTAAACTAAATAATAGTTGTTGTTTTATTTGTAATTCTAATTCGTATAAGTCATCAAATTCATCTAATTGAAATTCCGATGGGTCCAATTGCCAGTGTATTGTATTGTCAATGTGTTCATTAACTTCTTCAATAATATCATTAGCTATATTTGCTATTAATTTTTTGTCATACATAATTTATACTATTTTTATATATTGGTTTTCTTTATTCCATGCTTTACTAGTCATGTATCCCGTTGTGTAATAAGTATTATTTTCTAATAAGTGCATCATTTCTTTGTATTCACTTGTAGCTTCGGGACGTTTGCATTGTTTAATGTAGTGAATTGTTTTAATTCCGCTATGGTCGTTGCCGTAAAATATCCATGTGTTTTTCATATTACCATAATTTAATTCCGCAGTTTGTGCAAAGTGGCATTGCATCTACTTGTGTGTTATAAAATTCTATTTCTTCTTCGTTTAATGGTTCATTACAATAGCTACAGTTATTAATATCCATATTTAGTATAATTTTTAATTGTTTCAACACTTGCTTTGTTAAAATCATGCACTCGTTTTCTGTATTTTTGATCGGTACAATATTTTTTCATTGCGTTTACGCTAGTAATACCGTGATCAGTGCCGTATTTTTGCTCAAAGTTAGCTATTTGTAGCAACTTTTCATCCATCATTTGTTTAGTTATATTCATAATTCATTTTTTATTTTATTTAATTTTTCTTTTAATTGCAAAGGGCTAAGACCAGTTGGTTTTGTAGAATTTAATATTAATTGATTTAATAATATATTTTTTTCTAATTGTGTCATATTGTTTTATTTTATTATATTATCACGTTGTTTGTTATTTTGTAACGTATTTTGTGTATAGCAATTACAAATATTTTTGTTGTTGCCATTGAGGAATTTCAGAATTTAAACGTTTATAATATTCTAATTCTAATAATTCAATTTGTTCTTTTGATATTTTTAATATCTTAGTTCTTTTTACTTTACGGTTTCGCATTCTGTTTCAATTTCTTTAATAGCTTCATCTAATACTTTTTCCATTTCATTCCATAGATCAAATACATCATTATTTACAAAGTAATCATAAATACATGCGTATGCCGCTTGGTTTATATTATCTGGACGTCCGTAAACATCATGGTCAAGAAAGTAATACTCTTCATTGTTTGTTAAATATTCTTTACATTCGTAGTTATATATTACGGCATTGTCGATGTAATCATGTAAGTATTGATAAAAATCATCGCTATCATTTATTTCACCCCCGTGAAACGCTAACCAAGCTTCATCTTGGAAATCGTGTAATAAGTTTTCTAATTTCATTTGTTTATTATTTTATTTATTTCTTTTATTGCTAAGAATTTTCTTGCTTGATACATTTGATAGTCAAGTAATAACTCTTCTTGTTTGTCTAAACTATTTCCACCATTGTTTATTGCTAATTCAATTTTAGCCATTTTATGATCAAATTCGTTTACTATTGTATTTAATTCGTTTATACTATTCATATATCATTGCTAATAATTCAAATTCATCTTGTGTTATTAATCCTTCCCACATTGCTACTACTAAGTGAGAAACATCTCTTCCAGTTTTTTTATTTGTTATAATCATATTTATTTATTTTTTATTATTTTAATATTTTCTTCAATTTCTTTTATTCTTTCTTTGTGATCGTTAGAGTTTTCTCTTGAATCAACTACTTGTTCAAGTAATGTTTCGAGTGCTAAAATTATTAAGTATTTATTCATAATTTACTAATTCTTTTTTTAAGTTCCCAAATGATATCTACCATTAATTCACCATGTTTATCATGGTCACATTCACCATATTTTTCAATTAAATTATTGACAACAATTCCATGAATTGCATCAAATGACTCATTTGTTAATTCTTTTAAATTCATAATTTACTAAAGTTTTTTATTATTTCTAATTCTATTTTAAATTCTTC
>ERZ1039804.1273-NODE-1273-length-14723-cov-18.992228_pt1 | contig 14723 bp, 9 predicted proteins | sample MGYA00383089_ERZ1039804 | MGnify/ENA primary metagenome ERZ1039804 (study PRJEB29581, sample SAMEA5548359) | metagenome | biome: marine; feature: coastal; material: water | depth 1 m | study: Short-term variability in the microbial, nano- and picoplankton...
TGATAACATTTTTAACCCTAGTGTCTTCTGCTGCCTTAATAGTAACTATACCCCCGCCACGACTATGTCCCAAAAGCGTAATTTCTGATGGATTTATATTTGAGTGACTACTATAGTTCTTTTCTGACCAGCACATAACACGATCTAGATCTTCGAGTTCTATGGTGTAGTTGTTGTTTCCAAACGCTTCAAGGTCTGGAAAATCAATAGGTTGTCCGCATGTGCCTCCATTGTGTGAAAAGTTAAATTTAAGTACTGAAAATCCAGACATAGCAAGGGACTCACACAGCAAAGGCCAAGCTCCCCAATCTTTAAAGCCTTTATAACCGTGACAAAAAATAATCAATGGAGCAGATTCAACAGAGTTATTGTAAATTAAGTCTGCAAGAATAGGTTTTCTGTTCTCACTCTCTATTATAATATTTAAATCAAAAACTACCATCTAGACCTCTTTTTCTATAAAATCGACTTTAGGATCAAATAACTCTAAAATTAATTTTTTAAGTTCAACCTCATAACTTTCAATTATTTGCGATGATAGTTGAGTGATTTTCTGTGCGTGTGCTCCAGGTTTATCTTTTTTAGAAAATCTAAGGAAGCCTGATTTTAAATTCTTAAAAGAAATAATTCCAGCTTCTACTTTTGATGTAAATGTCGCTTGATTATTAAGCATATATGCATAAGTCAAAACCTGAAAACTCTTACTAAATGCCTTGTAATCTTGCGTGAGATCTTCCCAATTTACAAGTTCTAAATCTAATCTAGACACTTGAGACGTCTTGTAATCTATAATTCTTTGAGTGCCATTACAAGAGTCTACCCTGTCAATTGTTCCGTTGAGTTGAATAGGGAACGGAAGTTCAGGAAACATAACAGCCACCATAATCTTAGATTCTATAGCTTCAATTTTAATTTCATCTCCATTATTAATGCAAGCCAGTTCATGTTCCAAAAAGTTAAAAATATATCTCTTGGATACCTCAAAGCTAATAAGGTTAGAGCCTTCGGTAATATCCCCTTCTTTATAAAGTTCTCTAAAATGATGGATAACTGTCGGTTCAGTTTTAGAGTGCAAATCATTAATGATTTGAGCATTTAAAACGGTCCCTATCAAAGGCCTATAAAGATCCTCCAAAGTATTATGTATTATACTACCAAACGTATTTGCAGCGATTGTTTCTTGTGTTGAGTTTTCTACTTTAATTCCTAATATTTTTTGATTGTAAAAATCAATTGGATTCCTAATATACTGACTCAATGAAGACGGAGAAAACCCTTTTGAAGCAACGTCTTTAAGCTTAGAAATAATTTCCGGAGTTTTTTTTACTTTTTGTAACTGAGGAGTTAATTTTGGTGTTTCTGGAATTACAATTTTATGTTGGATCTTATGTATTTTTTCATGTTCCAATTGAATTATAAAACGACTAAGTTCTCCTCCGCTTAAAGGGTCTGGCTCTGTATTATATATGATGTGTACATTTTGTGCTCTTTGAAGAAGACGATAAAAATGATAGGTGTAAATTGCATCTTTTTCTTTGTAAGTAGGAAGTCCATTTTCAATCTTAACATCAAACGGAATGAAAGAATTATTTGTTTTGCCTGCAGGAAGTACTCCTTCGTTAACAGAGACAATAATTACAGTATCAAAGTCTAGAACGCGAGATTCTAGCATTCCCATTATTTGTAAACCTTTGTGTGGCTGCCCTTTAAAATCTAAAGTTTCTTTGCTCAATAAGTCCTTATAAATTAGTTGTAAGGCCTTAATCGAGGAAATGTAGTTGTAGGAGCTGTTAAGTTGTTGTAGCTGATTAAATATTTCATAAAAACGGAACAAATACTCAAGAGGTAATAGTTGTTTGATCTTAGATTGGCTATAATAATCTTTGAGTTTATAAATAAGATCTAAAACACTCTTAATTGCCTGGCTAGGAGAGTTCCCCCAATTTGTGAACAAAAGCTCTAAAATCGGCCTATAAGTCGGGGCAATTGCAATTATTTGATTCTTAGTAAGACTTGTGAGGTTATTCTTGTTTAAACTTGTAATGATCATTTGACCAGCATCTTGATTTTGCACTTGTAATAAGGGCCGAACAAACGGATGTGATAAAATCCTTAATATATCTTGATGATGATATCGAGAAGAGGTTTCTCTTTGAAGCTGAAACCATTGATTAATAAAGGCTGAAAATGGAGTCTGTTTGAGAGGTAAACCCATGGTAATGTTAATCCCTTCAATAGTGCTTGGTATTGAATTTAGAACTGGAATTAATAAATCTTCGTTCCCTAATATCAGTGCAGTATTTTGTAATTTGTCTTTGGAGTGTAGCTCTTTTAAAAGAGACCCTACATATTTAACCTGGCCGATATTTTTAGGGGTTCCTACAACTGAAATATTTTTAGGATTAGAGTACTGGTTTGAAACCCACTTAAAGGGCTGTGACTTAAAGTATGTCCAATTTTTTTTATATTGTCTTAGGAAATGACCCGCGTCGTGGTGTGGCGTGTCAACAAATATTTGGTCAATATCCCAGTAAACAGATGTCTTTCCAAGCTGTAACAAGTGCTGAATAACTCTAGTCTCAGAAGCGTTTAAAGCATTAAAACCCATAAACACGTGAGACTTATGTGAACTCTGCAGAGAATATTCCTCTAGGTTTTCAGTAGCTTTACGATAAATCAAGCCCTGGTAGCCCAATTTGTTTTTTAATAAATGAGAGGTAAATCTTAGATAGTAAGAGTCGACTTTTTGCCAAAAAGAAAGGTATCCCTTAATAAGTGGAGTTGCATTTTTTTCAAGAGACCAGTGATTAATTTCTTGAATAGCTGTGAGGTACTTAAATATCTCTTGCGAAGGTATTAAATAGCGATCTATTTCATTAAAGTCTTGTAAGACAGTTGGAGCCCACTTGCAAAAGCTGTCAAAGGAATCTCTTTCGTCTATTGGGGTAAGCTCTGAATAAACACTATAAAACTCAAAAACAAGCTCGGTGCTGCTAAGTAGTCTTAACTGAGATAGTTCTTCAATAAAATATTCGATTGAAAGAATCTCTGGTAAAAACCCAGTTTTTTTACTTATTGAAGCCCACTCTTTTTTTAAAAATAGCCCCGCGCGTTTGTTGGGAAGAATAAGACGAAGTTTAGAAGTATCAATTGAGTTTACCTCAAGATCTTTTAAAACGTCACAAATGAAACTTGTCATTGCACTAAAATAAAAAAACGCTTCGCAAAAGCGAAACGTTTTTTATTTTTATTATAGAATTACTGATAATTACTTATCCAGCTTCACCTCAACACGTCTGTTAGCAGCTCTACCTGAACCAGTCGAATTAGATTTAATTGGACTTGTTTCACCAAAACCAACTGATTTTAGTCTGTCAGAAGCAACACCGTTTTTTGTTAGGAACCCAACAACTTTTGATGCTCTATCTTCAGAAAGCTTTTGATTGAAAGCCTCACTTCCAATACTGTCTGTATGTCCTTCAACTACGAAGTTCGCTTTAGGGTATGCTGTCAAAATAGCATTAATTGCTCTCAAAGTTGGCAATGTGCTTCTTCTAAAATTTGACTCTCCTAATCCAAAGTTAATAGTTCTTGAATAACTTATTAATTGAGCCTGTTCTTCTTCAGTTGGAAGAACAACTTCTGGACAACCGTTGTTCGCAACAGTTCCAGCCTCGTTAGGACAGTTGTCGTCTTTATCTAAAACTCCGTCACTGTCACTATCTTTCCATGGACATCCATTGTTGGCAACTGGGCCAGCTTCGTTTGGACAAGCGTCTTGAGCATTAGCAACACCATCTGCATCTGCATCTGGACATCCTGATAAAGCCTTTGTTCCAGCTTCGTTTGGACATGTGTCATTATTGTCAGAAACGCCATCACCGTCAGAGTCAGGACAACCATTAAATTCAGCTAAACCAGCTTGATTTGGGCATGTATCTTCAGAATCTTGAACACCATCACCATCAGAGTCAGGACAGCCATTAAATTCAGCTAAACCAGCTACGTCTGGACATATGTCATATTTGTCATATACGCCATCTCCGTCAGAGTCATTTCCACCAAACTTGATAGTAACTCCAAGCGAGTGTTGGAAATGATCTACTAAAACTGTTTCATCAAAAGAGTTTTTTAAGCCTGATTGGGCTGTAATTCCAACCAAATCATTGATCCAATAAGAAACTCCAACTGTAAGGTTTAATGTAGCAAGACCTTCTAAATCTGTAGAGCTTTCATAAGCGTCTCCAGTATTTTCAGGTTGTTCCATCCAAGTATAACCACCTCCAAAACCTACGAAAGGCTCGAAGTTATTAGTATTTAAGAGTTCAGAGAAGCTATATTTGACCATTCCATCTAAGCCGTAATACATTAACTCTTCAACCTTAACTGCATCCTCGCTAGAAAGCTCAAAATCGATTCCAGGGGAATGCAAGTTGGGATTCCACTTCGTAATTTTGTTAGATGATCCTGTAACAACAAATGAAAAGTTATCGTCTAGGTATTTACCGATAGATATTACAGAAGGTGTTGGACCTATTGACCATTCTCCAGCTACGTTATATAGTTTAGAAAAACTAATGTCTTCGTTACCTACCTGTTGGTCTATTCCAAGAGGATCAACTGCATTTGTTCCAATTGTTATTTGCCAAGGGTTATTTTGGTCTTGTGCGTTTGCACTTCCGATCACTAAAAATAGTAATCCAGTTAAGATTAATCTGCTAAGATTTTTCATATAATAATATTTAAATTGTTTTTAAGTCTTGCTGGCAAAAGTATGATGTTATATCTAAAAAACAAACTTAATAGCTAAAAAATAGCTTTTTGTATGTTCAATTCATTTAGTATTTTTTTTTAAAACTTGCGATCTGTAATTAAAAAAGAGTTCATATTAGATAAAAACTAACACTCTTTAACCTGTAAAGTGGAGTTTGTATAAACGAGTAGTTTCTTTATGACTTTAAAGCCCATATCCTCTATAACCTCAGCATAGTTAATTAGTTGTAACTTATGTTTATCGTCATAAACACCTGTTTTGTAATCTAAAATGACAGATGTTTGGTCCTCAAAAACAACAAAACGATCTGGGATAATTATCTTTCCACTACTAGTGATGATTTCTTTCTCGTTAAAGACAGTAACATCTGAACTGTAATAGGGAGTAAGATCCGGATGATTTACGATGTCTTCAACTGTTTGCAATAAAGCGTTTTTTTGTTTGCTTGATACAGCTCCAGTGTACATAAAACGATTAAATGTAGTTTCAATATCAGATTCAGTGAAAATTCTTGATAATAATAAATGAACTAGATTTCCTTTTTCAATTGCTTCTTTTTGAGAGGAATCCCACAAAAAACCTGCACTTGTTGATATTGACACATTGTGTTGCGCCTTGGGTGTACAAATGAACTCTGTTTGAATTTCAGTAGGATATCTTTGGGGCTTTGGATTATCTATTTTTTCAAAAAAACCAAATTCATACTCAAGCTTAGCAGCATCCCACATGTCAATAGATTTAAGATAATTTATTAAGAGCCCTGAATAGGTTTTTGTATTTTCATCTCCTTTTTTAGAAACAGAAGCATTTCCGACTATGTATAATTGCTCCACTGCTCGGGTAAGAGCAACATAAAGTAAATTAATATTATCTAACTCGAGTTTGGACTGATGGTCGTAGTATACAGAGGATGCTTCTGGGCCATAATCTTCAAAGTCTTTATTAAAGTTTAATAAAAACTGTGTGAAGGGAGCCAGTGAGTCGTCTAAAGATAGCCATTCTTTAGGGTCTAATTCTCTGTAAATGTCTAGTTCTGCATATGGAAAAATTACAACTGGAAATTCTAAGCCTTTTGATTTGTGAACTGTCATAATTTGGACAGCATTTATTCCTTTCGGAGTAACTATGCTTAAATTATCTTTTTTTAGATTATAATGATCCAAAAACTGAGGAACACTCGATGTCGATTTTTGAGTAAACTCCAGCACAAAATCTAGAAAAAATTGAACATAAGCGTTAGATTTCGTTGACAACTCAAAACTACTGATAATGTATTCAACTGTCTCATAAAGAGAGAGATTAAGAGCGGTTCGTGATGAAAAGTAAAACCCAATGTCTTTGAGTCTCTCAAAAAAACCGCATACTTCTAAAGAAAGAGTCTCTAATCGAAATGTGTGGGGGTTTTCAACATTTTTAAAATATAAAATGTAGTTTATTAGTTCAATTTTAGCTTCAATATTAGAAGGTTCATGCAAATACTCTAAAATAGTGATTATGAATTTGACTTGGGGAGATTTACATACTAGTAACGTTTCACTTGAAACAATATCAATGTTATGTTGACTCAAGAGGTTTGCTACCGCCACTCCCTCTTTTCGCTTTCTTACTATAACACAAATATCATTTAGCTTTGTAGTAGATCCTGAAGCCATATAGCGTTTTACTATATCTAAAACTTTATTAGCATACAAAAGTGATTTGTCTTTCCCTTTTTCAAGTCTCAGTAAAGAGATATTAACATACCCAGATTTTTGATTAAATTCTAGCTGTGGTGGGGCCTGATACAATAATTTATAAACCTCGCTAGAAAATACAAGAGTCGACAAGTGTTTAAAAAAATTGTTGTTAAAATTAACAATCTCTCTACAACTACGGAAGTTTGTTTCAAGGAAGCAAGTATTGGCCTTAAAAGGAAGTGAATTATTGCCGCTGTAAAGGCCAATAAACTGCTCGGCTCTACCGCCTCTCCAACGATAAATAGCTTGTTTGGCATCACCCACTAGCATAGCGCTGCCGTTTTCTGAAGCCAATGTATTTGTAACCAATGGAATCAAATTTTCCCACTGAAGCTCAGAAGTATCCTGAAATTCATCTATAAAAAAATGATTGAACTTTTCACCTATGCGCTCATATATAAAAGGTGCAGGTTGATTTTTAATCTCCCTACTTATAATTGTATTAAATTCTGATATTAATAGAAGATTGTCCTCTTTTTTAATATTTATTAACTCTTTGTTTATCAAACTTACCACTGAAAGTGGAGTGGTATTTTTACGTATGTTATTTAGAAAACGTAAGTGATAAACAGCGATTTTTGTAAGTTTAAATGCTTCAAGAAGTTCAGGTTTTATTCTATCGATTATTCCAGCGATTTCTGGTGATGTTTTTTGAGTATACAACGTTGACGAATCAATTGATTTTTGCCACTGTGCATTAAAATTAATGTCAAACTTTTTAGAACTTAGCGCTAAAAAATGTTTAGGCAATGAACTTCGGCTAAAGTCAGAAAACTCAATTCCATTAGATAATATCAAGTCTAACACTTGTTTTGATAAATTTATAATTTGTGTTTCCTCAAACTTAATTTTTTTTGTGAGAGACTTCTTAAAAGCCTGAAAATCAGTAAGAGAATGTTTTGCAAGGTCTTGTAAAAAACTAACATCAGTTTCTTTAACTAAAAGCTTTGCTGTTTTAGCTAAGTCTAAAGCTATATTCCAACTCTTGTCATTGTCAGCTTTATCCAGAGCAAATTCAACTAAAGTTTTTGTAAGAACCTTGTCTTTCCCAGCTTTTGACAATAAGCGGCTAACTGCTTTGTGTAATATGTAATCCGTGTCAAGTTCTACTTCAAAATTTAAAGGCAATCTTAGATCAAATGCAAAGGTCCGAATTATTTTCTGAGTAAACTTATCAATAGTTGAGATGTCAAATGCAGCATAGTTATGCAAAACCTTGTGTAGCAAATTCTTAGATTTTACATGGACTTCGTAAGGAGAGCTTTTTAATTCGTCAACAACTTGACAAAACAAATTGTTTTTTTTGTCTAGGATATCAGAAGATGCAAAATCTATAAGTGCATCTATTATACGAGTTTTCATTTCGTCTACAGCCTTATTTGTAAATGTAATGGCTAAAACATGGCGATGAGGTAAAAACTCTTTTGAACTCAAAATAATTTTTAAATACTCTTTAACTAAGGTAAATGTCTTCCCACTTCCTGCAGATGCGTTGTAGATATTAAATATTGAGCCGGCCACTAAATAAAATTTATACCAAAATAAACAATCTTAATTATATATCTACGTAAATTTTATATGATTGTCGTAAATTTGAAAATAACAATTAAAAAAAATCTTATGGCTTTTGAACTACCTCAACTAAACTATTCTTATGATGCCCTTGAGCCTCATATTGATGCAAGAACAATGGAAATACATCACTCTAAACATCACAATGGATATACAAATAATTTAAATGCAGCAATTGCAGGAACTGAACTAGAAACTAAGTCTATAGAAAGCATCCTTGAAAACCTAGACATGGAAAACAAAGTTGTTCGAAATAACGGTGGAGGGTTTTATAACCATTCTCTTTTCTGGAGTATTATGAATCCTCAAGATAAAAAAGAATTATCTGGTGAGCTTAAGGAGTCAATCCTTCAAGCTTTCGGTTCATTTGAAAACTTTAAATCAGCTTTTAGTAAAGCTGCGGCTACACAATTTGGGTCTGGATGGGCGTGGTTATGCGTTCATAAAGGAGGTAAGGTTGAAGTGTGCTCAACTCCAAACCAAGATAATCCATTAATGTCAGGAGTATCATGTGGCGGAACACCTATTTTAGGTTTAGATGTATGGGAACATGCATATTATCTAAACTACCAAAATCGACGTCCTGACTATATTGAAGCTTTCTTTAGTGTTATCAACTGGGGAGAGGTTGAAAAAAGGTTTTTAGCTGGTAAGTGATTATAATAAAGTAAATAAAAAAGGTGAACGAAGTTCACCTTTTTTGCCCCAAATCTACCATGTTCTTAATACAACATGGTAATTCAAATATAATAGTTTAACGTACACGCTTTCAAAAAATTAGATAATATGCTTTTTTATTAGATAAACTGTTGTGCTGCTAATATGCCCTTTCTTTATTCCCTTCGAAAAAATTAATAAATGCTTTGTTGACGACCCTATTCCCTCCTGGGGTTGGGTAATTTCCTGTAAAATACCAATCTCCTAAGTTATTAGGACATGCTAAATGTAAATTTTCAATAGGTTGAAAAATAATTTTGACGTTTGCATTTATCGTTTCATCAGTCAAAAGTTCTGCTATTTTATCAGAAATTTGTTGGGGCTTAAAAGGAGCGTATATTTCTTTTACAAAGTTTTCAACCTCGTTATCTGGAAGATCTTCCTGAGATTTACATCTGGAATATATATTTTCTACAATGTGATAAGCATTAGTATCTTTTAGTAACGATAGCGCTGCCTTGAATGCTATCAAACCATCTAAATTAGCCATGTCAATTCCATAACAATCTGGGTATCTTATTTGTGGTGCAGACGACACAACTATAATCTGTTTTGGAGAAAGCCTATCCATCATTTTGATAATACTTTTCTTTAAGGTCGTTCCCCGAACAATACTGTCATCAATAATTACTAGATTATCTTGAGGTTTTATAACACCGTAAGTAACATCATATACGTGAGCTACCAAATCATCCCGACTGCTGTCCTCAGTAATAAATGTTCTGAGCTTGACATCCTTAATTGCTATTTTCTCAATTCGCGTACGTTCAGAAAGAATTTGTGTAACTTTATCAGCAGATAGTGTCCTAGTTCCCTTTAAAATTTGATCTGTTTTCCTTTTATTTAGGTGCTCCTCTACTCTTTCTATCATTCCAAAAAATGAAGTTTCGGCTGTATTGGGGATATAAGAAAACACTGTATTTCTAATATCATATTTAATGTGTTTTAAAACCTCAGGGACAATGAGTTTTCCTAACAACTTTCGTTCTTGATAAATTTCTGAATCACTTCCCCTTGAAAAATATATTCTTTCAAAAGAACAAGCAAGGCGCTTTAAGGGCTTAAGGATTTGATTAATTGATGTTTCACCTGATTTTTTAGTTATAATCGCACAACCAGGTGGTAATTCGTGAACGTCCTCGAAATTAACATTAAAGGCTGTTTGAATAACAGGGCGCTCTGAAGCTACTACAACGACTTCGTCATCTTTGTAATAGTACGCTGGACGAATGCCAGATGGATCTCTAAGTACAAATGAATCTCCATGGCCCAAAAGCCCAGCCATTGCATAACCTCCGTCCCAATTTTTTGCAGCTTTCGACAATATTTTTTTTAAATTAAGTCTTTCAGCTATTAAAGGCGAACATTGCATTTTTGTATAACCTTCTTTTTTCAGTTTCTTATATAGCTTTGACACGGAATCATCTAAAAAATGACCTATTTTTTCCATAATAGTGATCGTATCTGTATAATCTTTGGGGTGTTGTCCTATTTCGACAAGGTTTTTAAAAAGTGACTTCACATTTGTCATGTTGAAGTTTCCTGCTAAAATTAAATTTCGATGCATCCAATTGTTTTGTCTCAAAAAAGGATGAACACTTTCTACACTGTTTTTTCCAAAAGTCCCGTATCGGACGTGCCCCAACATTAACTCCCCAAGATAAGGTACGTTTTTCTTTTGAGCTTTGACATCATTAGCTATGTGTGGGTTTTTGGTTAATATATCGTTTATACGAGTGTTAATTTGATCGAAAATATCTTGTATCGGTTGTTGTTTTATTGATCTTACTCGGCTAATATACCGTTCGCCAGGCTGCATGTCTAATTTAATACTAGCAAATCCAGCACCGTCTTGTCCACGATTATGCTGTTTCTCCATAATGAGATACATTTTATTGATCCCATAAAAAGCAGTACCATACTTTTTTTTGTAAAAGTCTAGAGGTTTTAATAATCTAATGTGGGCAATTCCGCATTCGTGTTGTATTGCATCACTCATACTGTCGTTTTTGGTATAACTTGTTTTGACTAAAAACGCGCCTAAATTAGGCGCGTCCTTGATACTGTTTATTTAATTTCAAATTGTGTCAACTTTTTGAAAGCAATCAGTCGACGTTCGATTTCATCAGATTTAAGAGATTCAAGGCGTTCAGTACCAAATTTCTCTACACAAAACGATGCAAGTGTTGAGCCGTAAATAACTGCATTTTTCATGCTTTCAAAGTTAATTTTTTGAGATTCTGACAAAAATCCAGCAAATCCACCAGCAAATGTGTCTCCAGCTCCGGTAGGATCAAAAACAGATTCTAGCGGTAGTGCTGGTGCTGAAAACATATTATCGTTATTAAACAGCAGGGCTCCGTGCTCACCCTTTTTAATCACGACGTATTCGGGACCCATGGAGTGAATTTTCTTAGCAGCAGAGACTAATGAGTGCTCCCCTGTTAATTGCCGTGCCTCTTCGTCATTAATTGTAATAACATCAACACGCTTGATGACGTCCATAAGATCATCAAGGGCATTATCCATCCAGAAATTCATTGTATCGAGAATAACAAATGTTGATGAACTGTTCATTTGGTCTAAAACACTCAATTGGACAATTGGATGTAAATTACCTAAAACTAAAATATCTGCGTCTTTAAATTTGTTAGAAACTATTGGCTTAAAATTTTCTAAAACATTAAGCTCTGTAACTAAAGTGTCGCGACTATTCATATTGTTATGATATCGTCCACTCCAGAAAAACGTTTTCCCTTCCTTAATAATTTCAATACTTGAAATGTCTATGCCTTTTTTAGAAAAGAGGTTTAAATGATCCTCCGGGAAATCACCTCCTACCACAGAAACTATGGCGCTACTAGTATTAAATTGGGAGGCTGATAGGGCAATATAGGAAGCGGACCCCCCAAGTATTTTATTTGTTTTTCCAAAAGGTGTCTCAACAGCGTCAAATGCAACTGTACCAACGATTAACAACTTACTCATCTGAATCTATAGAATTAATAAACAAAGTTACGTATTTTTCTTTTTTATAATACTAATTCGCGGGCTGTAATTGTACAAATTATTTGCGTCCAAAATCTGCAGGGATTTCACCCCAGATCTTTGTTTCCCATTTAACAATCGTAGTGGTATAAGTATTACTTTTTAACCATAAAACAGCTCTGTCTACAAGCTGAAACATAGCTGCATTGTTGGGGTTTCGCGCTAACTTAGTGTTACAATGTTTTTTTTTAACCCAACTGATTGCTGTCCTGGAGTCAGTATAAATAAGTCGATTACTCTTTTTTTGCTTTAAAAGTGCCAGTCCATGCACAAGCGCTAAAAACTCACCAATATTATTTGTGCCTTCCTGAAAAGGACCCTTGTGAAATAATTGTTTTTGAGACTCAGTGTCAACACCTCTATATTCCATTTTTCCTGGATTACCGCTTGAAGCAGCGTCCACAGAAATAGAGTTAAGGTTTGGCAACCCAATTAGCCTTTTGTGAGATTCTGACAAAGGCTTTGAAGCCTTGTTTTTGCCAACATAATCCAAATAGGTCCCCATAAAGGCTGCTTTAGCTAGCTCAAAAGTTAAAAAAGATTTGTACTGAGCTCCGTGATAATTTGATATTTGAGCTTTACATTCGCTCCAACTTTCAAAAACACCGGTTCTGTGACCTTTCCAAACGGTATAATATTTTTTTTTTGATTTAGCCATCTTTGTAAATTATTTTACTAACAACTACTGGCAAATGGTGTAGCTCTAATTTGCGAATTTTATCCGCTACATCGCTGAAAGTATCAGACTCTAGTATTTGGCATTTTGCTTGAAAAATAATTGCTCCTTGATCATAATGCTCATTAACATAGTGAATTGTAATACCAGACTCTACTTCTTTATTAAGGACCACGGCCTTGTGCACATTTGTACCATACATTCCCTTACCTCCGTATTTTGGCAATAATGAAGGATGGAGATTTATTACTTTATTCTGATACTTTTTTAACAAGTATGTTGGAAACTTCCATAAATAACCAGCCAAAACTATAAGATCTATGTTATAATTCAACAGGTTTGTTGTTGCCCAGTGAGGATTATTAATTTGTTGCTTATTAAAAACTATTGATTTAATATTCAGTCTTGATGCGCGGTTTAAAACAAATGCATCAGGATTGTTAGAAAGAATAAGAACTACATCGGCAGACTTATTTGTTCTAAAATATTTAATAATATTTTCTGCATTTGATCCAGATCCAGATGCAAAAATCGCAATTCGTTTCATTAAATTTTTTTAACAAAAAAAAGAATAATTATCCACATTTAGAAGTAAAACCACAACACAAAGCCAATAAAAGCGTTTTTAAACACACATTTTTAAAGTATTCACTTGTTTTAATGTAAAGTTTTTTATTTTTGCATCCTAATTAAAAACTAAAATATAAATATTATGTCAGACATTGCATCAAGAGTAAAAGCGATTATTGTAGACAAACTAGGCGTTGACGAAAACGAAGTGGTAACAGAAGCTAGCTTCACTAACGACCTTGGAGCAGATTCGCTAGACACTGTAGAGCTAATAATGGAATTTGAAAAAGAATTTGACATCCAAATCCCAGACGACCAAGCAGAAAACATCGCAACTGTAGGTCAAGCTGTTTCTTATATAGAGGCTGCCAAATAATTGCATTTAATTTTTTATGAAACTAAAGCGAGTTGTAGTAACAGGCCTTGGAGCATTGACTCCGGTTGGCAATAATATAGATGAGTATTGGGATGGTCTAATAAGCGGCAAAAGCGGTTGTGCACCCATAACTTACTTTGATACGGAACTATTCAAAACTAAATTTGCTTGTGAATTAAAAAACTTTAATGCATTAGACTTTTTTGACCGCAAAGAAGCTCGAAAAATGGATCGGTTTGCTCAATATGCAATGGTGGCTTCTGATGAAGCTATTCAAGATTCAAAACTTGATTTAGACCTTGTAAACAAACTTCGTGTTGGAGTTATTTGGGGTGCTGGAATCGGCGGTATTGAAACCTTTCAAAATGAAGTTATCAATTTTGCTAATGGCGATGGAACTCCAAGGTTTAATCCCTTTTTTATCCCTAAAATGATAGCTGATATTGCGCCTGGTAATATCTCAATCAAACACGGTTTCATGGGGCCAAACTACACAACTGTATCTGCATGCGCCTCTTCAGCTAACGCAATATTTGATGCGCTCAACCTTGTAAGGCTAGGGCACTGTGACGTCATTGTGAGCGGTGGTAGCGAGGCATGCGTAACTCAATCCGGAATGGCTGGTTTCAATGCAATGCATGCTCTATCAACACGAAATGAAAGTCCTAAAACTGCCTCTAGGCCTTTTGATCAAACAAGAGATGGTTTTGTTTTAGGCGAAGGAGCCGGTGCTTTAGTATTAGAAGAATATGAACATGCAAAATCTAGAGGTGCCAAAATCTATGCAGAACTTGTAGGTGGTGGACTATCTTCGGATGCGCATCATATGACAGCACCTCACCCAGATGGAATTGGGGTTATTGCAGTAATGAAAAACTGTCTTGAGAATGCAGGATTAAAACCTGAGGAAGTTGACGCCATTAATACCCACGGAACATCTACTCCATTGGGAGATGTAGCAGAACTAAAGGCAATTAAAGAAGTTTTTGGTACACATGCTAAAACTCTAAATATAAATTCAACAAAGTCCATGACTGGTCATTTGCTTGGAGCCGCGGGAGCAATTGAAGCCATTTCTTCTATTTTGTCAATTGAACACGGCATAATTCCGCCAACGATTAACCATACTACTCCTGATGAAAACATTGATCCGGATTTAAATTTGACCTTAAACAAATTTCAAAAGCGAGACGTAAAAGTTGTAATGAGTAATACGTTTGGTTTTGGAGGCCACAATGCCTGTGTTGTTTTCAA
>ERZ1039804.1281-NODE-1281-length-14684-cov-13.316426_pt1 | contig 14684 bp, 22 predicted proteins | sample MGYA00383089_ERZ1039804 | MGnify/ENA primary metagenome ERZ1039804 (study PRJEB29581, sample SAMEA5548359) | metagenome | biome: marine; feature: coastal; material: water | depth 1 m | study: Short-term variability in the microbial, nano- and picoplankton...
ATTGCAAATGACAATTATAAACCATCTGGTTACGCCCTAGCGGCATAACACAGGGGGTTGGTCACTTACCTAGCAACAGAAAAGTGACACAATTTAAAACAATAAGGTTAAAGAAAATGAAGACTACAATCACAATTGCAACAATGTTACTAGCTACTACAGCTTATGCGGACGCAACAGTTGGCGCAGACATCGAAGCTAAAGTAAAAAAGAACAGCACAACAAATCAGTATCAAACTGTAACTAAATTAGGATTATCCTTTGATGGTGATATGGGTGAGACAGGCGATGCTTTTGGTGGATTTAATTTTAAATCAACAGACGGTAATGCACTAGCATTAGACGAATGGAACTTAGGTACATCATTTGGTGATGCTAAAATATCATTCGGAAATCAAGGTGGAATCTTTGTGGAAGATAAAGTAGATGCAGAACACGCATCAGTTGCTTCTGCTGCAATGAAAGAATCCATTCAAGTAGAATACGGAAACTTGGAATTTGCTCTAGGTCTTGATGACTATAAAAATGATTTATTTGGAAACAATGATAATGTACAAGCCGCTTATACAGTGGTAACACCAGTTGGTGAAGTAAAAGGTTCTGTAGACTATAATATTGATAGCACTGAATACTTATATGGTGCACGTGTTGATACTGCTCCAGTTGATATCGTCGGTGGTGCTACACTCGGTGGTATAGTAACTTATGGTACAGAAGCACAAACACTCTCATATGAAGCAAATGCAACAGCATATGGTATTACAGCATATGTAAACGGTGACGAAAATGATATGTCTGAAAACATCGGTGCTGGATATGAAATGGTAGTAGGTGGTTTAGACTTAGGTACAGACTTAAACTACAACTTTGATGCAGAAGAAATGACACCTCAAGTAACATTAGGTTTCTCTTTCTAATATAAAGTTAAAATCGTTATAGATTTGCTTACTTAATAAGCACGTGAGGAGCCATGGTTAGCTCCTCTTTTGTTATAAATAGTACAGTAAACTTGAAAGGTTTTGATATGGATATATTAAGTTTGATAGGAGATGTTGGTTTTCCTATCGGTGGTGCTATTGCGGCTGGAGTATTTGTTTTTATTACACTAAAGTTTATTTTAGCTAGTGTTACTGATTCTGTGACAACCTTAAAAAATATAATAGGTTCCCTTGATAATAGGGTACAGACAATGAATAATGATTTAGTGAAAATTGATGCTTTACTTAGTTATGCTCTTAATGTAAAACCAAACATTGATCGAATAGCAGCCAACGAAGGTAAGGAAGACGCAAGGAGAGATTAGAATGGATATAACCAAAGCAATAACAGATTACGGATTTCCTATTGTGTCTGCTGTTGGTATGGGCTATTTTATTTTCTTTATATGGAAATGGGTTACAGAAACAATTGATCCAGTCATTGGCGAGACAATGATGACATTAATTAAATTGGTTGATCGAATTCGAATGCTTGATAATGATATGATTAGATTAAACAGTAAACTTTCCATGGTACTAGAACATAGAGGCATGGATAAGGAAGTTGCTGAATTTCAAAGTAAAAGTGAAACATTTAATTCAACAGGTGTTAAAGATGAAGATAAAGAAGTTGAGCTTGAGCCTAATTCTTTTGGCGTTACTCCCAACACAAAGTAGTGCTGAATTAGGTTTTTCATTTAAGAGTCCAGCCTTTAATGGCAATGGTTATTCTAGCCATGTTCTTTCAATAGAACAGTTAACTCATAATAGAAAACAAGATGTAATTGATAAAGCCGAAGCTGAACAAAGACGAATAGAAAGAGAATTAGAAAATACAACACTCAATAAGTTTATTAAAAATCTTGAGAGTAGAATATATGCTACGTTAAGTAAACAAATGGTTGATAGCATGTTCTCTGATTGTACTGGTGATACGTGTCCAACAACAGGTACTACAGAAATTGAAGGTAGTACAATTAAGTGGTCAAAGGATCCAGTTACAGGAAGTATTACATTAACAATTGCAAATGATGATGGTACAACTGAAATAACTATTCCTGGTGAAGGAGAATTTGCATTCTAATGCATGGCGATAGAGGAAATATGTTTATTGTAAAACTGATGTTTGCTTTATGTGTTGGTTTACATGTAGTTGCCATACCCTTTATAATGTGGAGTATAGGTTTATGAGATTTCTCTTACTCTTATCATTACTGCTAATGGGATGTGTTGATCCAAATTCTGTTGCACCTATGAATAAACCACCTCAAGTACAGTCATCACCAAATGATATATTTGATTATAAACAATTAGACGGCAAGAAGATGACAATTGCTGTTTATAACTTTACTGATAAAACTGGTCAAAGAAAACAGAGTAACGGTACAGCATTGCTTAGTAGTGCCGTAACACAAGGTGCAGAAGTATGGGTAATAAAAGCATTACAAGATGTTGGTGCTTGTACTTGGTTTGAAGTTGTTGAAAGAGTTGGTTTAGATAATTTAGTTAAAGAAAGACAGTTAGTTAGAAATACACGGGAAATATATGAAAAGAAATTGGCCAAAGGTCCTACACCTTTAAAGCCAATGTTATTTGCCGGTTTGATATTAGAAGGTGGAATAGTAGGATATGACTCTGGTACAGTTACAGGTGGTACTGGAGCAAGATATTTGGGCATAGGTGCTCAAACAGATTACAGAGTGGATACGGTGACAGTTGTTATGAGAATAGTAAGTGTCAGCACAGGTAAGGTATTACTAAGTGTTGCCACAGAAAAGACCATAGCAAGCCATAGAAATGGTGCAGATGTATTTAAATTTTTAGATATGGGTACCAAACTCGTAGAAGCGGAAACTGGTTACAGTATGAATGAACCAGTTAATTATGCAGTTAGATCAGCAATAGAAGCTGGCGTTATTGAAGTTATTAACGAAGGAGAGAAGAAACAATTCTGGAAGTTCTTGGATGATCCTAAGAGCGGAGGAAAAAGGAAATAACAAATGAAACATTTAAATTGCAGCGTAAAGTGTTTAGCACTTGCATCTACAATATTAATTAGTAGTACGATACTTGCAAATGACATCTATATTTCACAGGTAGGCGATGACTTGGATTTAGACATTGTACAAGATGGTCAGAATAACGAAATAGGAACATCGTTACAGGATGCTGTTCTTGGTTCTACTGGTAATGCATCTGATGATATGACGTTTAGTATTACACAAACTGGTAACTTAAATAAGATTACTGCAAAGATACTAGGTAATGATTATACCGGTACTTGGACATTTACTGGTAGTAATAATGAAGTTGATCTTTTATGTTCTAGTACGGCTGCTGGCAACTGCGCCAATGTTACACTTAACATTGCGGCTACAGGTGATGATCAAGATTACACAATTAATATTGGTGAAACTGCTGATGCATCCAATGCCACAATTAACTTTACTGTAACTGATGATGATAATATTATTACTACAGATGTTAATGGTACAAGTGCAGCAATTACTGTTGTAATAAATGCAAACTCAAGTACAGCATCTGCAGATAGTACATTAGATATTGACGTTGCTGGCGATGGTGATGTTAATGGACACACAATTAATTTTAATGCTTCTGGTAGAGGACATATAGTAAAGTTTGATCAAAGTGGTGTATATGATAACACTATTGATTTAACTACCAGTGGTGATAATCATAACATTAATATAACTCAGTCAGATTAGTGTTTAGACTTATATTATTAATTTTAATAATTGCCTCTCCTGTGCATAGTAGTATTGGTGAGATAAAGGCAGTTAAGGGTGGTGCAGCCATCCAAAGAAGCGGTGAAGATATTACCGCTGAAAAAGGTACAAGTCTTGAAATGCTTGATACAGCAATTACTGCTAATTCTACTATGCGTCTTGAATTTATAGATGATACTAGAGTAGATGTAACACAACATTCACGTTTAGTTATAGATGACTTTGTTTATGATCCTAATACCAAAAAAGGTTCATTAGGATTAAAAGCTAGTCTCGGAACTGTAAGATATGCCAGCGGACAGATAGCAAAAAACAGTAGACAGCGTGTAAGAATTAGAACTCCCTCAGCAACTATAGGTGTACGTGGTACAGACTTTGTCATGGTTATTGATGAAGCTGGTGGAAGTATGATTACATTACTACCGAGTTGTGATACGGCTGGAATGTGCTATACAGGAGAAATAACTGTAGAGACAGATGCAGGGTTTGTTATTCTTAACCAGGCATTTCAAGCAACAATAGCATCTAGTAGTATAACTAAACCAACAAAACCTTTATTGTTGGACTTAGATGAATCCATGATAAATTCTTTACTAATATTAAGAAAGAAAAATCCATATTATGTTGAGCAAGCAGAATTAATAAAAAGATCACAATCGGGTGCTGACTTTTTAGGATTAGATTTTCTACAATATGATGGACTAGAATATGATGCTCTCGTTGAATCAATAGAAGGTATATGGGTTACATCATTAGATGAGACTGGTCAATTATTACAAAACTTATTATATGATATGCTAGATCAACTTAACGAAGCATTAATGAGATTATTTATGGATGAGTTAATGGAAGAAAATGCTATGCTTTTGAGACGAGAAGCAAATGTATATGGATATGATCCAGTGACTGGAATAACATTATTAAATGAAGATCCTAATTGGGTATTCTCAAGGAGAGATGATAACGAAGGTAACTTTGTTCAATTAAGATTAAATCAAGCGTATGGTTATACGATAGACCTTAAACAGGGAGGCTACGAGTTATATGACTACAGGTTGGGCAACAACACTGGTAATGGTATTAATATTACACAGCAGCAGTAGTTTAGCAAATGATTTTGAGATGACACAAGTAGGTGACAACTTCACTTTGACTGTTACTCAGACAGGTAATAATCATGTACTTGAATTTGATGTAGATGGTGATGGTGAAACTGCGTCTATAACTCAGACAGGTGCAGATAAGACATTAATAATAGACTTTGAAGGAACACCTCATAACTTCACAGCATCACAAACTGGTACAGGTAATCATTATGCCTATATAGATATTTACACAAATAGTGGAGCGACAGCACAAATAACTGCAACTCAATCAGGTAGCACATCACAATCATATAGTATAACTGGATCATGCTATGCAGCATCTGGATGTGCATTAACAGTAAATCAAACAGGTAATTAAATGAAAAGATTATTAAGTCCTTGGTGGGCATTATTTACACTAGCTGCTTTAACATATATGTTTGCAGTACCATCTAACTTTATACAAAGTATTAAACTAAATTACTTTGACCAGTTAATTGTGAGTCAAGAGCCTGTTGAGAATAATATATATGTTGCAGAGATAGATGAAGATACATTAGAAAAGTATGGTCAGTATCCATTTCCAAGAAACATATATGCAGATATTATTAAAGACATATATAATCGAGGTGCCGGTTTAGTTGTATGGAATATTATGATGCCAGAACCAGATCGCTTTGGCGGTGATATTGCCTTAGGTGAAACTTTATATGAATATCCAGTTGTAGTTGCAAGTAGACCTTCAAACAAAAATGTAAATGAAGCTGTTAATCCTGGTGCAGCTATTATTAATCCAGAATATTTAAATACAATATTACCATATAATGGTATTATAGCTAATATTGCAGATGTTGAATTTAATTCTGTAGGTTCTGGTATTGTAAGTACAGAACCAGAAATAGATGGTGTTGTAAGAAGAATGCCAACTGTAGCTGTTGTAGATGGTGTATTATATCCTTCATTAGCATTAGAGACATTAAGAGTAGTTGCTGGAGACATATCTTTTCAAATTAAACTACAACCAAATGGTGTAGAGAAAATGAGAATACCTCAGTTCGGTATTATACCAACAGATAATGAAGGTCGAGTATGGATTGATTGGTCTCAAAAATCTAAGAATGTATCTATAGCTAATATGCCAGATAACTTTGATGGTGCTGTTGTTATAGTAGATGTTACGGCAGCTGGTATTGCTAATCCAGCACCAACTGCTATAGGTTCTGTATTTGCTGGACAGACACAAGCTGCTGTACTTGGAACAATGTTTGCTGGTACTAATATACAAAGACCAGACTGGGCAAGTGCTATAGAATTATTATCGTTAGTGGTAGGTGGTTTATTACTAATTATTCTAAGCAGATGGATGATATTAGGTTTAATTACAACCGTTGCTCTCATTGGTTCTGTTGTACCATATTCAATGTATGCTTATGCTACAGATAAATTCTTATTAGATGTTACAGCACCTATTATTACATTTGTTATTATAGCATTACAAGTATATGGTATAAAATTTGTAAGAGAATTCTTGGAAAAACAGGCTATTAAGAAACAGTTTGCTGGTTACGCATCAGCAGAAGTTGTTGAGATACTACAGAAAAATCCAGAATTAATTAAGGAAGGTCAGAAGAAAGAAGTATCAATAGTATTCTCAGACCTTAGAGGTTTCACCCCATTGGGTGAATCGTTCGGAGATAATGTTAAAGGCTTGACAACAGTGATGAACAATTATATGGATGCAATAACAAAACCTGTGCTAGATGCCAATGGAATGATTATTAAATATATAGGTGATGCATCAATGCACATACACAACGCTCCAATCAATGATCCGCAACATCCAAAAACAGCGGTTCAGGTTGGACTCAACATGCTTAAAGCAGTGGAGAAATTTAATGAAGAACTTATTAAAAAAGGTAGCCCAAAAGTGGGTATGGGGGCTGGTATTAATACTGGGATTGGTTTTATTGGAGAGATGGGTTCTAATGCCCGACACTCCTATGATATCCTCGGAGACGCCGTCAGTACAGCCGCAAGACTAGAAAGCGCTTGCAAAGGGTATGGGGTTTTATTAATTGTAGGACCCCATACCTACAATCAAACAGAAGATGATTTCTTCTATTTAAAATTAGATAATCTTGCTGTTAAAGGTAAAACAGTTGGATTAGAAATATATACGGTACTAGATATTGACCGTAATAAACATGGTGCGGATATGCTCAATCATAACACCATGCATAACTTCTATGGAACACAACACTTTGATCAAGCTATTACTATCTGTGAACAACTAAAAGGTTGCTTTGAAGGTAAGATGGACGAATACTATGATATATGGATTGATCGTTGTAAGTATATGAAAAAACAAGATTTACCCAATGACTGGGACGGAATCTTCAGAGCAACCTCAAAATAGATTAATAAAGTGTAACATAAAAGATACACTTTAGCGTTATTTTAAAAATAATTGTAAAAAAAGCAAATTAGTTGTTTACATCTGTATTCATATGTGTTATATTGATTATAGAAACAATAACTAAGGAACTACATTATGAAATATTCAGTTTACCAAATCACTCTTTCAAAATCAGATATCGCTGCTGTAAATGCAGAGCAACCTAATGCAGCATATAAAGCTAAAAGAGATATGCAGTTTGACTTTGATGGTACAGGCATTGCTAATATAGCAGATGATGCTTGGACTGATGGTCATTATGGCAAAGTTTGCATGATCGAAGCTAACAGCATGGATCAAGTATTTCATATCGGTAATGTTGGCCCTGAGTCAGCTATCGACCGTGGTCCTTTTAACACACCTATGGCTTCTATCTCAATCGGTGATATCATCGAAGATGAAGATGGTTCTAGGTTTGTTGTTTCTAACTTTGGTTTTCAGGAGGTAGCGTAATATGCGTATTAAAGGTGCAACTACTGTTTTAAATAAACAGTGCGAATTTCTTGGAATGAACTTTGATCAACTTATCGAATTTATTGAACGTGCTCCATTAGCACAAACTGATACAACTATTAGAGCCTATAAAGTTTATAAACTTTGGGCTCGCAGAGAGGAGAACTTATAATGTATACTTACACAACCGATTTATTTTCTGATCTTCATAAAGATGTCTATGGATATCGTCCTCGTGGAGAGGCCATGGAAGATTGGAACTCTCGTACTCCTCGCCAGAAGAATGAGCTATATAATGCTCTTTGTGATGAGCTTGAGGAAATTACTCAAGACGATGCTCGTCGAGATGCTCGTAATGTTTTTGAATTCACTGGTGAGATTATGGATATGATTGAGCTAGGTGCTAAAGACAGAGAAACTGCTCTGCGCTGGATGACTCAAGAGGATAAGTTTTATTCTGAGCAATGTGTATCTCATTGGGTTTGGTCTCGTGGCATTTTGTTTACTGACTATGGTAAACAGTTGGTCAAAGACCTTATGGACATTGTCGAAATAAAGGCAAATTAAATTGAAAAAAGATCAAATTAGGTGTTTACATCTAGTTTGATTTTTGCTATAATACTTTTAGAACAAAAAAATTGAAAAGGAATTTATATTATGTCACACGAAGTAGAAATGATTAATGGTGTAGCTCAAATGGCTTTTGTTGGAGAAACACCTTGGCATGGATTAGGTACTGAGGTATCTAACGAATTGAGCCCAGTACAGATGATGCAAAAAGCTGGTCTTGATTGGGAAGTTAAAAAGCATGACTCATATGTTCTTGTTGATGATAAAGCAATCAAGACTGGTCAACAATCTCTTATACGCTCATCAGACAACTCTGTACTAACTAATGTTGGTAAAGGTTGGAACCCTGTTCAGAACGAGCAAGCTTTTGAATTCTTTGCAGAATATGTTGCCGCTGGTGACATGGAAATGCACACAGCTGGATCACTTAAAGGCGGTCAACAGGTATGGGCATTAGCTAAAGTCAAAGAATCATTTGATGTGTTTGGTGATGATCAAGTTGATTCATACCTTTTATTCTCTAATCCTCACCAGTATGGTAAATCTATTAATGTTAGATTTACTCCTGTAAGAGTTGTATGTAATAATACACTTACAATGAGCTTGAATAGTAAAGCTGATCGTGCTATTGCTGTAGGTCACCGTACTGAGTTTAATCCTGATATGGTTAAAGAACAGCTAGGTATTGCACATGAGAAGTTTGCCAAGTATAAAGAAATGGCTCAATTCATTGGATCACGCCGCTTTGATATTAAGGACCTATTAAACTATTACAATGATGTATTTCCTCATACTCACACACCTAACAAGGTAGCTGAAGTAAATACAAAAGAGGAAATGTCACGTACAGCTCAGCTATGCTTAGAAAGCCTAGAAACACAACCTGGGTCACAGTATGCTGAAGGAACTTGGTGGCAAGCATTTAACTCTGTTACTTATGTTACAGATCACTTACAGGGTCGCAATGCAGAGAATAGATTGCACAGCCAGTGGTTTGGAACTAATCAATTGCGTAAAGTAAAAGCAGCAGAAAAGGCAGTCAGCTATGCGCTGGCTGCTTAAGGAGTAAATTATGAAACTTATTAATGATAAACAGGATCCTGATCTGTATGCTGCAGATGTAAGTGAAGCTGAATTCATTAGTCTAAAGAAAACCATCAAGTCATTAAACATTGACTTGATGGATGATGGACTAGAACAGTATCAATTCAGAGCAGAATGGGATGGAAATAAGGCTTACATACGGCGCATTGGTTAAACATTTTGTTATAAATAGTATCAAATAGTTAATTAAATGGGTACAAGGTATGAAAAGTTTTAAAAGTTATATTACAGAAGCTGGTCAAAGTGCCGAGAGGCAAGAGAATGGTTTTGTAGATGCTATTAATGATGCCTTTGTTTTAGTAAAAAAAGGTATTACAGTAAAGACAAAAGATTTAACTATTAAAGATATAGTTAAAGCTGAAAAGTATTCTGGACGAAGTAAAGCCGGTACCGAACCCTATACTGATGTTATAATAACAACAAGTAAGGGAAAGAAATATAATCTTTCTATGAAAGGTACTACAGCACCATCCTTAGCGGGTGGTGGACTCGCTGGGATTGAATTAGTTCTACCTGGTATTGGTCGTCAGTTTATGGATGCTGCACTTAAACATCACAAAAAGAAACTAAAGATTGGTGATAAAGTCCCTGACTTATTTGCTAAACTAAATGATAAGGATAAAATGAAACTTGTCATAGGTAGTACAGCTATGGGAGGTCCTATCCATTACATGTATATTGGTCCAATGGATGTCAAAGCACAATATAATGTTAAAACAAATGTATTAGATTTAAATGGTAAGATCACTGATGCTAAGAGATATTCAAATGATCATGATTTATATTTTAGATTAAGAGCACGTAGGGAAGATCAGACATTTGATCCAATGAAGAAAGATCGAGCAGGAATACCAACAGTATATGGTAAATCGCCATCACGTGGAGACGGAAAAGGTAGAATTGTTATAACAGATCGTTCTGCAAAAACAAGAGATGTTATAACTTTTTAACAAGTAAGGAAACAAAATGCCATTTCAAAATATACCTAATAATAATCAATACGAATATGATACTGCTCCACCAGATCCTGGTGTAGGTAGTCCTCATCGTGCTTTATGGTTAAAATCATCAAATGGTATTAGAACAACATCTCAAGGACATTCCGTATATGTAAGATGTCGAAGAGTTGGTGCGGGTGATGTTGATCATGGTGAGATTAGTAAAACATTTTGGGATTCACGTAGCTGATGTTAAAATTTGAAGATACATTAACAGAACAAAAGAATACTCATATGACACATATAGAGGATAAAGTTCTCTATGGTGGTGTAAAAGGTACACGTGAGGCTATACTAGCTTTGCGTGAATTGCGAAATATGCTGAAAGGTTCTCATAGCGGTTCTTTATCTGTTAAATGGGACGGAGCCCCTGCTATTTTTGCTGGAGAAGATCCATCAGATGGACAATTCTTTGTTGCTAAGAAAGGTATCTTTAATAAGAACCCTAAAATTTATAAAACTGCAGCCGAAGTTGATGAAGATACAACAGGTGATCTTGCAGATAAACTAAAAGATGCACTTAGATATTTACCGGAGCTAGGTATTAAAGGTGTGATCCAAGGTGACTTTTTATATAGTTCCGGAGACCTTAATAAGGAGACAATTGATGGAGATAAATTCGTTACTTTTCACCCTAATACTATTGTGTATGCTGTGCCTAATAATAGTACAGCCGCACGAGACATCACAAAATCAAAAATCGGAATCGTATGGCACACAACATATAAAGGCAAAAACTTTGAAGACATGAAGGCATCATATGGTGTTAATACAAGTAAGTTTAATAAATCTAAAAATGTATGGTCACAAGATGCTATGTTAAGAGATATGACTAATGTGACTATGTCTGCAAAGGATACTGAAGATGTTACCAAACTACTTAGTGACTGCGGTAAGTTATTCACGACAATCTCAGGAACAACTCTTAGACAACTGGAAGCAAATCAATTACTTGCACAACATATCGAACAATACAATAACACGTTTGTCCGTAAAGGTCAAGTTATCAAAGACACAAAAAGACACACTGCTGGTCTCATCCGTTGGATCGACAATAAATATAAAGCAGAAAAAGCAAAAATGAAGACTGATAGAGGTAAAGCATCACGACAGAAAAAGCTTGATGATCTACTTGCTTTCTTCTCTCCTAGTAATAGAATTAATTTAATTCGTATGTTTGAGTTACAAAAACTTATCGTACTAGCTAAATTAAAACTTATAAATAGTCTTAATAAACTAAGTAATACTAAAACCTTTGTTAAAACCAAGAATGGTTATATGACCACTGGTGAAGAAGGGTATGTAGCAATTGATAAACTTGGCGGTGATGCTGTGAAAATAGTTGATCGTATGGAATTTTCATACAATAACTTTTCACCTGATATATTAAAGGGATGGGACAAACCAGGAAGATGAGTAAAAAAATGAAATCATTTAACGCATTCGTACCAGTAAATGAAGCAAAAGCTTTTGATCTGGATAAACTTAAAAAAGCATATTCTAGTATGCCAGACAGACTTCCGCTTGATAAGTCACGTGAATTAAGTAAAGTTGTTAATAAATTTAGTAAAGATGAATTACTTCAGGTAAGAAAAGCTGATATAAAATGGCTATCAAGCATGGCAACTACTGCTTTAATTAGTAAACATAAGATGTCTGCAGCAGACTTGAGGAAAAAGTAATGAAATCTTTTAAATCATTTAGATTAGATGAAGCGTTCGGTAGAGCAAGATTTAATCAACAGCTAAAGAAAAAAGGCATTGATGTAAATAAGCAACATAGCAGTAATGTTAAAGACGCTGCAGCTGCTAAGAAAAGAGCATCAGCTGCTTCTAAGGATCATGCGGCCTTCCGTAAAAAATATCCAAATATTAAGTTTGATGAGAAACTTGAAGAAAAGCGTAATATTAAAGTTGTTAAGACTGGTAAAGGTGAAAGATATGTTAACAAGCAAGAGCTAAGAACATATCTTCAAATGGGTTGGAAACAAGTTAAGGAAGATACTGATTCAATTACAGAATTAACTGCAGCTGAGAAAAAACTTGTTAATCAGATGTATGATAAAAAAGGTAATCTAACACCACTTGGTAAAAAAGTTTTTAATCATAATAAAAAGCCAGGTGATAAAGGTTATGTTGAAAGTGTACAAGAAGCTGAAGATCCAGATATTAAGGATCGTGACGGTGCACAGCCAGCTGCATATCACAAAGGTCTTTCTAAGTCAACTAAAGTAAAACGTGACGCACAGTTTAAGAAACAAGCCAAAATGGCTGATGATAATCCAGATGCTTACAAACCAGCACCTGGTGATGCCACAGCTAAAACAAAAACATCTAAGCATACAAAAAAGTATAAACAGATGTTTGGTGAAGATGCTAAAACAGGTTTAGCTAAGAAGGCTGAGAAGTCTGGTATGCCAATAGGTATATTACGTCAAGTATATAACCGTGGTGTTGCTGCTTGGAAAACTGGTCATAGGCCAGGGACTACACCAGAGCAATGGGGTTATGCAAGGGTTAATTCTTTTATAACTAAATCATCTGGTACTTGGGGTAAAGCTGATAAAGACTTGGCTGCAAAGGTAAGAAAATGATAAAATCATTTAATTCATTTACTGAAGGTTATGATCCGTCTAAACATGAAGAGGGTAAACCAGCTACTGTCGCTCGAGCTAAAGCTTTGACACCAGGGCAAGAACCTGTAGATGAAGTATTAAGTATTAAACAAAGACGTGATCGTGGTATATCGGCTCGTAAGAATAAAACTAAAATGGCAATGGGTAGACGTAAAGCTGCCAATAAAATTGCTTCTCCAGAAAAATTAAAGAAACGTGCTCAGAGACAAGCTAGGGCAGCTATGGCTAATAAACTAGCTAAAGATCAGCCTAAAGGTAAGATGACTGCAGCACGTAAATCCGAGATTGAGAAGCGTTTGAACAAGATGAAACCCCGTATAAATAATATTGCAAAGCGTATGTTAAAAGATGTTCGTAAAGCAGAAATAGCAAGAAAACGTGGAAAGTAATACTTATGGGAATCCCATCATTTAGCCAATACTTAGTTGAAGAGGAGCAAGCAGTTTATTTTACTTTTGGTAGAATGAATCCTCCAACTATTGGTCATGAAAAACTATTGAATAAATTGGCTAAACAAGCTGGTAGAAATCCTTATAGGGTTTATCTATCTCAATCATCAGATAAGAATAAAAACCCTTTACCATATAATGATAAGATTAAATATGCAAGGAAAATGTTTCCTAAGCATGCTCGTCAGATCCTTATTAATAAAAAAGTTAAGACATTTATAGATGCAGCAACTTCATTATACGATGAAGGTTTTAAATCAGTTGTTATGGTTGTTGGTTCTGATCGTGTTAATGAATTTGATATTCTTTTAAATAAGTATAATGGTTCAAAAGGTAGACACGGTTTCTTTAACTTTGAAAATATTAAAGTAATATCTGCTGGTGAAAGAGATCCAGATGCAGATGGTGCTACTGGAGCATCTGCTAGTAAACAGAGAGCTGCAGCCAAAGCTAATGACTTTACATCATTTTCACAAGGGTTACCTAAACCATTATCTAATGCTGATGCAAAGAAACTCTTTAATGATATTCGTAGTGCTATGGGTATTAAAGAGGAAGCATCATTTTATCATCACGTTGAACTAAAATCAGTATCAGAAGAACGTGAAGCATTTATAAATGGAGAGTTATTCTCATTAGGTGAATCTGTTATAATAAAGAGCACTGATGAAGTTGGTACTATTACAATGTTAGGTGCAAATTATATTATTGTAGAAACAGCCGAACGTAAAACAAGACAGTGGTTAGATGCTGTAGAGAAAATAGAAGAAGGTAATGGCCTTTGGGCAAACATCCGTGCTAAGAAAGCACGTGGTGAAAAGATGAGAAAAAAAGGTGCTAAAGGTGCTCCTACAGATGCTCAGATTAAACACGCTCAAAGTACAAGTGAAAAGAAAAACGAAGAAACAAAATATTCATTTGCTAGTTATATTAAGGACCAGAGTTAATGCTTAAATTTAAACAGTATATTTCAGAAGAAAATTTGGAAGAACGTGGAGCTGACTCAAAAGGTCATTATAGATCAACCGAAAAAGGTGCTGGATTAACACAAAAAGGTAGAGATGCTATTAATAGAAAAACTGGCAGTAATCTTAAAGCACCTGTTACAGGTAAAGTAAAAGCTGGTAGTAAAGCAGCTGGACGTAGGAAATCATTCTGTGCTCGTATGAGTGGAATGAAAGGCCCTATGAAAGACGAAAAAGGCAGACCAA
>ERZ1039804.1284-NODE-1284-length-14678-cov-6.059017_pt1 | contig 14678 bp, 19 predicted proteins | sample MGYA00383089_ERZ1039804 | MGnify/ENA primary metagenome ERZ1039804 (study PRJEB29581, sample SAMEA5548359) | metagenome | biome: marine; feature: coastal; material: water | depth 1 m | study: Short-term variability in the microbial, nano- and picoplankton...
AGAGCTGCTATAACTATGAAGACAACTACAGGTATTAATCAATGGAATAAACAACCTTGGACTAACACTTATAAAACTTATGAGTTTAGGGTACCTAATGAAAATGATCCAACAATAAAGGTGGATTTAAACTGGAAAAAAATATATATAACTAATAGAAATGATTATGATAGACACTAATGTAAACAGGCCCATTAAAATGGAAGATCTTCAAGTAGGAGATGAAGTAATTGTACGAGGTGTAGACCTTAACTACATGCAAATTGTAAGACCACCAGTACAAAAACAGGTGATAGATAACTGGACTAAAAAGCCTGTTATGAGATTTTCATCAGCTGTATGTAATAGAATTAATAGTAAGTTTGGAAGTAAGTTTTCAGATGATAAACAAAAAGTGAGATTTGACTTTGAATGGAAGTCAATCTGGTTAGTAAAAAGAGAACAAGAATTAATAAATAAATAGTAAAATGAGATTAGAAAAACAAAAACAGGCACATGTTTTATACTCAGGACAGAAAAATGAGAGTATAGGCATGTCATTAGACATGGATTCTGCACAAGTATTAATGCAGATGTTAAGTAAGAACCTTTATTCAGATGCAATAGGTTCAACTATTAGAGAATGTGCAAGTAATGCACTTGATAGCCACAGACGAGCTGGAGTTGATAAACCTATAGTTGTGTCACTGGTACAGAATAACTCTAATAACTGGGAATTCTCTGTTGAGGATTTTGGTACAGGTTTAGATCACCACGATGTAGAAAACATTATCAGTAAGTATGGTAAGTCTACTAAACGTGATAGTGATACAGAGCTTGGTATGATGGGTCTTGGTTTCAAAGCTCCTCTAGCATATGCTAGTAGTTTCTATTTTACATGTAGAAAAGATGGTATGGAACGTAAGTATATGATGTATGAAGGTGAGGAGACAAACACTATCGATTTAATTAATGAAACTCCTACAACAGAGTGCAATGGTGTAAAAGTTATTGTACCTATAAAATGGGGTGATAAGTATGATTTTCTTAAAAAGATAAAGCAACAGCTTGCATACTTTGAGGATGTATACTTTAATGTAGATGATGTTGATAACAACTTTACTATTCATAGATCTAAACTATTTCAATTCTCTGAACTAGCTGATGATGATAAGTTACACATTTGTCTTGATAATGTTTATTATCCTCTTGACTTTGATAAGCTTGGTATAGACACTATATATCTGCCACTAGGTTTAAGATTTAAACTGACAGAAGGTTTGTTCCCAACTCCAAACAGAGAGTCTTTAATTTATACAAAGGAAACAAAGTCGAAGATTCTTAATAAGTTATCTGAGTTTGCTGACTATTATGTACAGAAGTATAATGAAAATGTTACAGACAGTGATGATGTTATGAGTTTTCTGAACTACTATTATAATGATACAAGAGAGATAGATTTATTTGGACAAAAGTTTAATCTTAATTCTCTACACAATTATACAACAATTCCTTTTGCTAAACCAAAACTTGAAGGAGTAGATAGCTGGGACGTCTCTACATTTAGTAAACATGAGTTTCATTATATTTTAGGAGAATACATGTCTAGCTACAGATATGAAGGTGGTAGAATGTATCAGATAAAAGAAAGTCATTGGGGAAGAAATGTAAGCTGGAATGATATGAAAAAATATACATTCAAGATGCAAGATGCAATGAGAGGTCATAAAAAGGCATATCTTAGAGAGCTTTGTGAAGATATAGCTAGTGACAAATCTTCTAGTACTAATTCTAGAAGAGTTACATTTATTCGTAAGTCAAAGTCTTATCCTCTAAAATCTTTAACGACTGGTACTGACAGCTATTATGATATTTTGAAGCTAACTAATTATCCTAAGTCTGAGTGGAGAGGTGTAATTAAAGACTTTCAGTATGTACAGTCATTACTTCTAAAACCTCTTAGAGATGCTGATGCTATTATAGTACCTCAAGATTGGATAGATGATAGGAAAGCTAACACTGTAACTAAGATGCGAGCTACTAGAGCTGCTAAAGGTGAAAAGGTTGCAGGAGACTTCAATTGTAAAATAGCTGAAGAGCTTCTTAGATATAATGATGGCAGGAATTGTAAGTTTGTGTCACATAGAATCAATATTGAATCTGTAGAAGAGGGAGGTATTACTTACGTATACACTAATCATGATGATTACATGCTGCTTGATAATTTGTATGAAGAAACTAAGCGCCTTAATATAAAATATATTACGTTTTCAAAGAGGGAGTTAGAAGCATTAGAGAAATCTCCTAAAATTGATAATCTAGTTTCTTATGATAACTTTATAAAGGGTGATGACAAGTTTATTAAATTCATGACTGCAATATATTGCAGGAAGTTTGTGATGAAGGCCTATAACTCTGATCTATTTGATAAAAGTTATCTAATTAATAAGGTTAATTCTAAGTTATCAAATAAACTTATAAAGATATCTGAATATCAAAAACAATACATTATAGGTGGCAGCAGATATGTATCTTATAAGCATGGAGAGAAATTACTTCAACTTGCTCATGATAATAATCTATTTAACGATTATATATATGATATGGTAGAAGAATTAGAAGCTTTCTTAAAGGAGCACCCTTACGTAAATACTATTGCATCTAGTTTAAAATCTTGTGACAGTTATAGACAAGAAGGTCTTTTAGACTGTTTAGCTCAGCTGTTTACGTGTAATGGTATTTTTATAAACGATGATTATCAGTTTCTTAAAAATAAAAAAGAACAAACAATTAACAATTAAAAACAATTAAAAATGAGTAAATTTCTAAGTTTAGAGTGGTTCAAAAATAAAGTGGACCACTCAATTGAAAAAGTTATCGAGAAGAAACTTGATAAATTAGTTGAAGAGGTAGACAACGATAGTTCTCCTCAAGAAAATCCGTACAAGACTATAAAGTTAGTAAACGATGTGCTTACTATTGTGCTACATGATGATTCTATAATATCTAAGGTAAATGCTACTGAAGATGATTATCATGCTGCAGAGTCAGCTGTTACCATCGGAAATCTCTATACAATTGTTAGTGATCCTAATGTAGCTTCTGAAGTTGCAGAGAGAGAAAAGTCAGAAAGAAGACTAAGAGCTCTTAAAAAGGGCTTTACTGTTCTAGAAGAGTGTGGTGAGTTTGTAATTGATGGAGATTCAGTATACTTTAAAGGTATATCTAGATCTCTACCACAGTTATTAGTTGAAGAACTAATTGATGAGGTGAGTCGTGCTGAAGCTTTAGGTATTCCATTAAGTGATTATGATGGATATCAATCCTTGAAGCGCTTCTTTATGTGGTGTGCACTTAATCCAAGAGCTGAAGTTGCACATGAGCTATATAGATTCTTGAAAGAAAACAGCTTCCGTATAACTAAGCAAGGGTTCTTTGTAGCACTACGTAATGTTGTTACACTACATGGATCTCCAGAGCTTGTACATTTTATATCTAATACATATAATAAAGTGAAAGCTGTGTGGAAAAAGAGTCCAGATGACTATAGTGTGTTCCTAGAAAATGGTGAATACAAGCTTGTACATGAAGATAAGCTACATCGTGAAGAAACATATACAACTACAGTGTGTCCACAGTGTGATGGAGAAGGTGGTTATTATGATGATGGTGATTACTATGATGATATAGAAGAGTGGGTACTGGATTCCTCAGAATGGATAGATTGTGATGCATGTGATGGTACAGGTGAAGTAGAGCCTTATGAAGTAACACACATAGTGTCAGTAGATCATGGAGAACTGATAGGTAAGCTTACAGATTTATATTTAGACTTACCTAACAGACATGAGAATCGTTTCACAGATGATTGGACCAAAACATTTGACATACGTGTAGGTAAAGTGGTAAACATGCCACAAGAAGAATGTAACTGGTCAACACAAGATTGTGCTGCAGCTGGTTTACATTTTACTTCTGACCAGATACACTATGTAGGATGTGGTGATCAGTCTGTTCTTGTTCTCATCAACCCTATGAAAGTGGTTGGTATTGGTGCACATAAAGGTAGATGTTTTGAGTATTTACCAATCATGACCGTACCTAGAGAAGAAGCAACAACTATTCTTCATGATAATCAGTTTGATACTCTTCAGTTAGATGAAGTGTATGCTGTACGTGAACTTGATGACTTACAAAATAAGGTGAAAGAAGGTTTTGCTAAGGAATCTAATAAGTATGAGTTTAGCTTGCCAAATATATCTTCTATAGATGTACGTAACATTGTTGGAAGTCTTGAAGAAATGAAGGCTGAAATTACTGCAAGAGTACGTATGGTAGACTAATAAATTAGGGGATAACATTTATTTGAATTATATTTGTTATCCCTTTAATTTTAAAATTATGGCAAAAAAACCAATAAAACCTAGAGTTGCTAGGACTAGAAATGCTGGAACAATGACAGAATCAATGTTCTGGTCTATGATCAGAAGTGCATTAAGACAGAAAAGTAGATGGTGGAAACCAATTGCTGAATGTAAGAAGTTAGCAAGAAGAGCTTATAAAGGAAAGAACAAAAGACAGAAGTGGGAATATCTATGCAATAAATGTAAAAAGTGGTATAAAAGTGATCAAGTTAATGTTGATCATATTGAACCTGCAGGCAGTTTAAATTGCTCAAACGATCTTCCACCCTTTGTAGACACTTTATTTTGTGAACAAGATAACTTACAGGTTCTTTGTAAAACATGCCATGATCAAAAAACACAATTAGAAAAACAATTAAAACAATTTAAGAAATGAAACATTTTATGAATAATGCTATTGAATATTTTAATCGTCATGAGCGTAAAACACCTGAATATTATAATAATGGAAAAGATTATGATATTATAGACGTGTGTAAGGATTACGCTCTTTCGTTTAACAGGGGTAATATTGTAAAATATATAACTAGAGCAGGTAATAAAGAAGACGAACTAAAGGATCTACACAAAGCTTTAGATTATTTACAGAGAGAAATTGAGCACGTTAAATCAACAGGGAAGTTATGATAAAGGGAGTTAAAGCAACAACTGTTCAACAGGAGCTTGACATAGTTGTAAGAGAAATTAAGAACTGCCCCACTAAGTATGACAATACAGAAAGACTACTACTAATAGATGCTGATAGTATTATGTATTTTGCTACACACTTTCCTGAAGAATCTTTAATGGAGTTTCCAACAGAGGAAGAAAGAATAGAAGAAGCTAAGTATAGAACTAGAACTAAGTTAGAAGAAATTCATAATAACATAGAAGAGTTTTACAATATACAAGAGACTTTTACATTTATAGGAGGTCGTGGCAACTTTAGATACAAACTTTATCCTGACTACAAATCAAATCGAAAAGAGAAGAATCCACTGATTCCAATCATTGCAGATTACATGTTAGATGAACTACATGCTATACCTTCTCAAGGGGCAGAAGCTGATGACTATGTATATGATAGTTATGTATTGAGCAAGGGTAATTGTGTTGTAGCAGCCATAGATAAAGATGTGCTCTATAACTGTCCTGATGTACCATTCTATAATTATAGAAGTCACGGAGACACCTTGGGAGAGTTTAAACATATCTCTAAGGAAGAAAGTAGACTAGCTATAGCTTCTCAAGTGGTAATAGGTGATAGTGGTGATGGTGTACCTGGAGCTTATAGAGTTGGTAAAGCGTGGTGTAGAGATAACATGCATCTAGGAATGACAGATTATCAATTTACTAAAGCTATATTTAAAGCCTATCTAAAAGCAAGCGGTGGTAACAGTCAGATAGCTAAAGAACAAGCTAGATTAAATTACAGTGTTTTAAAATTATATACACATAAAGAATTAAAAAATGTAAATGAAAACTAAAAAAACAGTAACTAGTATATTTATGGTTCCAACTTTAATGGCACCAAAGAACGCATTGAAAGAAAATGGTTTTGTAAATGCTTATGTAGATGATGTAGACCAAGATTTTAAATACGATAATGTTATTTATATCTTGCTTCTACCTACTGACTTAGCAAAACTTAGAGAGTTCCTTGATGGAGAATATGAACGCACTACATCTATCATTGAGGATTATGATTATGAAGGTGGTTATGTTGTCTTAGTATATAAACTTGATATGAAATGGGAGACAGATTTTGAACTGATCAAACAAGGTAGATATTCTGAAACAACTGATGCGTTTCAAGAAATGTTTCCAAAGATTATAAAGATTAGAAGAAAAGGTTTACACAGAGATGAGATTAGTCTTCAATACAGAGTGTTCAATAAAACAGAGGACATGATAGAGTATTGGGAGGATAAACTAGGTGTAGATTGGGACGACAGTCTTGAAGTGTGGGATGGTTTTGATCAAGGTAAAGAGACCCTTGACATAAATAAAGTAAGAGAAAGTCTCGAATTAACAAAATAAAAATTATGGATGCAAAAAAATTAATGAATGAAAACCCTCTTACAAAAAGTAAATTAAAGGAGTGGTTTCTAGAAAAACTTTTGGCTTCAGCAAATGAATTCAAAGAAGATGACTCTTTCAAAGAGTTCATGATTAAATCTGGTATTACAGATGATCAAATAACAACAATATTTGAAGAGGGAGGTAGAGCCAGTTTAAATATGTTTGATGAGAATAATGTAATAGTGAACATAACACATGACTGGAAGACAAAGAAATTTTCTTATCATATAAATGATGAAAAAAAGACTGGTAAATACTCTTCAAGAAAAGCAGCAGAACTAGATGCAATGACTAAAGCTGTAATTACACTTGAATCAAAATTAACTGAAAACAAGGAGGTAGATGACAACCAAGAGAATTAAACAGTTGGTAGAAGACTACTTTAATGTAGACTTATCAGAGAAAACTAGAAAGAGAAACATAGTTCACATCAGATTTTTATATTATAACTTAGCTTATAACCACGCATCAGATGGTATGAGTTTAACTGCTGTAGGTAATACTATTGGTGGTTTTGATCATGCTACTGTATTATATGGTCTCAGACAGTACAAGAATTTGTATGAGTTTGATAGAGATTTTAGAAATAGATTTAATCCATTTCTTAATGAAGTGGAAGAAGAACTTAGCAAGGATAGTGTCGAAACTGAAAGAACTATACATAGACAAATAAGAAGGATGAAACAAAGAATCTTTCAGATGGAGAAACAATTAGAAGAAATATCTTAAATTTTACAAAATATTATGAGAACAATTGGAAAAATTATAGTAGATTTGCTGTCCGATAATCACATTTCAGACCCAGAGGCTGAGATGTTAATCACACACCTTTCAGAGAAAAAAGAGTCCTTAGGTATACAGCCTGAGAAGACTTCTAGTCCCTATTGGTATCAAACAATAACATGGTGATGAGAACAGCAAAACAATTTAATCAAACATATGAACTAGTTTGCACAGGAGAAGGACTTATAATAGATGTTCCTTCTGTAGTACAGTTCTTAAACTTAGCATTCATAGACTTCTTGAAAATAGAAGAATTTGAATATAGAGAAATCTCAACGATTCGTGGACTACCTAGAGTTGATACTAACCTTCCAGACATTATGCCTTATGTAGGTAGAATAATTCAATCAGAGATGGAAGAAATGATATCACTCATGTTAAAAATTGAGTTTGAAATCGAAGAAAGGTTAAGATCTATAAACCTAGATAAAAACGGTAAACCTATAACAACATGAACAAAGACATTTTTATGACAAGGGTAAATATTCTCCCTTATGAATATCCACAGTTATTAGACTACAAGGATGCAATCAGACACTCGTATTGGATTGATACAGAGTTTAATTTTACAGAAGACATACAGGACTTCAAGGTTACAATTAGTGACCAAGAACGTGATGTTATCAAGAAGACCATGCTTGCTATTGCACAAATAGAAGTAAATGTAAAAACCTTCTGGGCTGATATGTATAAACGTATGCCTATTACAGAGGTGGGTGATGTAGGAATGACATTTGCTGAATCAGAAGTTAGACATAAAGATGCTTATGCTAGACTGTTAAGAATACTAGGTTTAGAAAAAGAATTTCAGAACGTTATAGAGGTGCCTGCAATAGAAGGCAGACTTAAGTACTTAAAGAAGTACTTAGACGGTACACGCTCTAGAGATAATAAGATGTACACTAAGTCTGTACTATTGTTTTCACTATTTATAGAGCACGTAAGTCTATTTAGTCAGTTCTTAATTATGATGAGCTTTAACAAAGAAAGAAATGTACTGAAAGGTATATCTAACGTTGTTGAGGCCACTAGTAAAGAAGAGGAGATACATGGTAACTTTGGTGCTGAGATTATTAACATCATTAAGAAAGAGAATCCTGATTGGTTTGATGCAGAGTTTGAGAACTTAATCTATTCAGCTTGTAAGAAAGCTTATGTTGCTGAGTGTGGTATACTAGATTGGATCTTTGAGAAAGGAGAACTTAGTTTTCTACCTAAAGAAACAATACAACATTTTATCATGAACAGGTTTAACAACTCTCTAGAAAAGATAGGAATGGATTCTATATTTGATGTAGATAAAGATCTGATATCATCAACTAAGTGGTTTGACATAGAAATTACAGGGACTAAAGAAGGAGACTTCTTCTATAAGAAAAGTGTGGACTACAATAAGAAAAGCAAGAGCATCACTGAAGATGATCTATTCTAAATAATAATATAATGATAACAGAGCAAACTAATGGTAACACTCAACTAAACACAGAGAGAGGAAACTTTAATCAAAGAGTTTCTAAATTTCTAATGTTGGGTAAATCCAAGAAAGTCCAATGGGACGGTAAAAGAAGAAACAGAACAATTTAAATAAATCAACATGGAGTACAAAAGATATTACTGGCTTAACAAAGACAGTAGAACATTCTTGTCCAGAGGATATATAGATGAATCCCCTGAACAACGAGTAAGAGACATAGCTAACATTGCTGAAAAGTATTTAGCTATTAAAGACTTTGCATGCAAGTTTGAAGACTACATGGCAAAAGGATACTATTCACTATCAACACCTGTGTGGATTAACTTTGGTAAGCAAAAAGGTTTACCTATCAGTTGCTATGGATCTAATGTAGATGATACACTAGATAGCATACTAAATGCAGGTCGTGAGATAGGTATGATGTCTAAGTATGGAGGAGGTACAAGTGCTTATTTAGGTAACATTAGACCAAGAGGAACTAAAATTAGTACTGGTGGACAAGCTGATGGACCTATTCACTATGCTAGAATGTATGACACTGTAGTAGATGTGTGTAAACAATCTGCTGCTAGACGTGGTGCTTGTGCAGTTTACTTACCAGTAGAGCACGATGACATAGAAGAATTCCTAGATATTGGTACCGAAGGTAACCCTATTCAGAATCTTCAGTATGGTATTACAGTGAGTGATGCATGGTTAAAAAGCATGAAAGCTGGGAGTAAGGAGAAGCGTAAGATATGGGCCAAGATAATTCAAAGACGTAATGAATTTGGATTTCCATATATCATGTTCTCTGACAACTCAAACAAGAATACACCATACGAAGAGCTTGGATATAAAATCACAGCGTCCAACTTATGTAGTGAGATACAACTACCAACAGACAGCTTCAATAGCTTTGTGTGTTGTTTAGGATCTATCAACTTATTACATTGGGACGAGATAAAAGAAACAGATGCTATAGAAACATATGTACTGTTCTTGAATGCTGTAATGAATGAGTTTATTCAAAAAGCAGAACACCTTCCTGGTATGAGAAGAGCTTATAGATTTGCAAAAGATCACAGAGCTATTGGACTTGGTGTGTTAGGGTATCACTCTTTGTTCCAGTCTAAGCTTGTAGAGTTTGAGTCTTTAGAAGCTAAGCAACTTAATCACCAGATATTCAGTACTATAAAAGAAAGAGCTGAAGAGGCATCTAAGTGGTTACACGATGCTAAAGGATACAAATCAATTAGAGATGGTTATGCTAACACTACACTGATAGCTGTAGCACCAACTAAATCTAGTTCGTTTATACATGGTGCAGTATCTATGGGTATTGAACCAATAAAATCTAATTATTTCATCAAAGATCTTGCTAAGAGTAAGACAGTATATAAGAATCCTTTCTTGGAAGCTGAGCTTGAGAAGTATGATCTTAACAACGATGAAACATGGGAGTCCATTCTTAAAAAAGATGGATCTGTCCAACATTTAAAATTTCCCACTAAGGGAGTATTCAAATCATTTATAGAGATTAGTCCTAAGGAGATAGTACTGCAGGCTGCGCAAAGACAAAAGTTCATTGATCAGTCACAGAGTTTAAACCTTATGATAGATCCTAGTGTATCAGCTAAAGATATTAATCAACTATATCTTTACGCTCATGAAGAGGGTGTTAAAACTCTCTACTATCAGTTCAGTCAAAGTTCAGCACAAGCATTTGCACGTAACATTTTAGAGTGTGCAAGCTGTGAAGGCTAACCAAGTTGATTATAAAAATGTACACTTCTAACAAATTTAGTTTGGTAGTTTGAAATACATTTTATAACTTTGAACTGTGGGGGTACAAAATTTGAATTAAGTATTTCTGTTCTGTTTTTAATTGTGAAAGGGGCCTTGGAGAAATCTAAGGCCTTTTTTTGTTTGTAAAATAGAGTGGAATTTAGTATATTTGTATGTAACAATTAAATAATTAAGAATGGCAAAAAAACAAGAAACAACCGTAGACAAGTTCCAGGAAGCACTGGAAAAATTAAACAAGCAATATGGTAAGGGAACCGTATTAGCATTAGACAGCAAAACAGAAGGTACATATGATGCAATCAGTACAGGATCAATTGGGTTTGATTGGATTACATTAGGTGTAGGAGGTTTTGTAAAGGGTAAAATGTATGAGCTTATGGGCTGGGAAGGTACAGGTAAGTCTACTATATGTGGACATGCTGTAGCTAGCTGTCAAGCTAAAGGAGGAAAGGTAGTATATATAGATGGCGAACATGCTGTTGATAAGAACTACTTTGAAGCACTTGGTGTAGATACATCACAGATGCTAATTGCTCAGCCGTCTTCAGGTGAGGAAGGATTTAACATTGCTGTAGAAATGATGCAGTCAGGTGGAGTGGATTTATTAATCATAGATTCAGATTCATCACTTATTCCTAAATCTGTATTAGATGGTGATGTAGGAGATCATGCAATTGGTAAGAAAGCTAGACTGAACAGTGGCGCTTATCCAAAAATTAAAAGCATTGCTCACAATACAAACACATGTATAATTGTAATCTCGCAGTATCGTGAGAAGATTGGTGTTATGTTTGGTAACCCAACTACAACTCAAGGTGGACATGCTCTTAAGTTTTATTCTGATTGTAGAATAGAAGTGGGTAGGTCACTAGCAAAAGAAGGTCAAGAAGTTTATGGTAACATTACAAGAGTGAAAGCTACTAAAAACAAAATGAGCCCTCCATATCAAAAATCAGAGTTTGAGATTATTTATGGTGTAGGTATTGATAAGGTGGGAGAGACTCTAAAATTACTACATGAGTTTGAATTAGGTCGTAAGTATGGTAAGACATACACTTTTGATGGTATCAAATATGACTTAGAAGAATTTAAGCAAATGATACTAGAAGATGTTAACTTCTTTGGAGATCTTAAAAGTAAACTTATAAACGCTATAACTGGTGTGGAACAAGAAGAAAAAAAAAGTGAGACTGTAAACTCTATTGAAGTAATAGCGCCTCAAGAACTTACAGCAGACTTATTTGACACACCTGAACTATGAAATGTTTAGTGTGTGGAAAGAACTCAGATTCTGAGTATTGCTTTCAACATAAACCTAGAAAACAATTATCTGTAAACAAAGGATTTAAAAAACCAACATTAGCTCTTAAAAAAAGGGCTAGTGTTGGAAAATCCCAACCAAACACAGATCATATAACATTCAAAGAGATTTGGAAAGAAAGACCTCACAAGTCTGAAGTTAGTGAAACTTATTTAGGTAAAGAAGCACTAAGTTTATATTTTCATCACATACTTCCTAAAAGTAAATATCCACAATTTAGGAATCTTAAAGAAAATATTATACTTTTGACAGCTGATGAACATGCTAATGTAGAATCTGATATCTATAGATATAAAAAAATAAATGAGATACGTGAGTATCTAATAGACAAATATAAACTAAACATATGAAAAACCAATTCTTTTATACACGTAAAGAAGCTATACAGGACACAGATCCTGTAGAGTACAAAGAGTACGAAGACAGTATTAACCTTAATAAAGTAATCCGTAGCGTTCAGATGAATGATGACACAGTAGTTGTGTTGTTAGATGACATGCATGAACGCATTACAGAGGTGCCTAACATTAACCATAAGAACAATAAGGTTATTGGAACTAAAAAGAAAGTAGAAGTTTACCAGACAGAAGCTTACTTACATGGAGAAGATATTGAAAGATTTAAAAAACTAACAAACATAGAATAAAATGGCAAAGTCGTACAAAAAACTTTTAGGAAACAGAATATATGTAGAGATTCCTAAGAAAGATGAGAGTAAAATTATAGTTGACGAGAACACTAAAGAAGAGTTACAACGTCAGATGCTAAAAAAGATGTCTAAACTTAAAGTTTATGATGTTGGAGATATAGTAAAGATTGTAAAAGCTGGTGATACAGTATTAGTAGATCCAGGAAAGTTAAAAGATGCAATGGTTATTCCTTTATCTGATGAGAAAGATGTACTACTTGTTTCTCCTTTTGATATAATCCATGTCTGGTAAAGAGTATATAATACCATCATTAGGAGGCAGACTAGGTAATCAAATGTTTATGATTGCTCATGCTTATGCACAATCTCGTAAGCAAAACAGAGAGCTTAAAATTAGTAGACACAGCTTACAGTACCAAGATAACAAGTATGATGAAAATATTTTCAGAAAGTTTCAGTTTATACCAAACTTTGAAGCTAGAGATGAGACAGCTATAGTATATAGCGGATACTTTCAAAGTGAAAAATATTTTGAAGAGTACAGTGATGAAATAGTAGAAAAATATTCACCTTCTTGTTCATTTATTTATACAGTAGAAGAAGCACTTCCTGTTATAGCTAATAAAGAAAAAACTGTTACAGTTGTAAACATTAGAAGAGGAGATTACCTTACATATCCTAATCATCATCCTACTGTTTCAGAAGATTATATTTATTCTGGTTTAAGTTTGATTCCTGATACTGATCATATACTTGTTGCCAGTGATGACTTAGAGTGGTGTAAAGAAAAACTAAAGTTTGACAAACCAGTTACCTACCTCCAAGGGTGGAAAACTCATGAACAATTATGGATAATGTCCATGTGTAATCATTTTGTAATATCTAACTCATCGTTTAGTTGGTGGGCAGCTTATCTTTCAAGACATCCTAAAAAAATAGTTGTTGCTCCAGAAACATGGTTTGGACCTGAAGGTCCTAGTAAGTGGAGTGATATGTATTGTAAAGGATGGACAATATTACCAACCTATTTTAATAATGGAATAATATTACCAAAATGATATCAGTTTTAACACTTACATATAAAAGACATCACTTGTTAGAAGAAGCTATTGAGTCTTTTTTAAGACAAGAACTACCTCCACAATGTGAGATGGTTATAATAAATGATAATGCAGAAGTTGATTATAAATTAGATCAGCCTAATATAAGAATTATAAATCATAAAGAAAGATTTTCATCTATAGGAGCTAAGTTAGATTGGGGATATAAGCAATGTAAGTATAATTACATATATAGATTAGATGATGATGACCTACTTGCACCATGGGCTCTTGCAAACACTGCTCAAGACATATTAGAGAATCCTACATATGATATCTACAGAAGTGATGGTATGTGGCTCTTTGAAAACAATAAGTACGTAGGTAAAAGTGGTAACGTTAACAATGGTAATGTTTATACTAAAATATTCCTAGATGGACTAGAGTTTCCAGCAACTAGTTTTGGTGAAGATGCTACAATCACACTTTATAGTGGTGGTAGAATATATCAATCTAAACTACCCTACACTATGATATATAGATGGGGAATGAATACATGTCATATATCTGGTCTGGGAGAAATGTCGAGTGAAGATATTAATGAAAAAGCTGATAAAATATTAAACTATACATCAAAAGGAATAGTTCAGCTAGAACCCAAGTTTTTAAATGACTACTATACACACATAAAATAAAAAAGCCCCAATTAAGGGGCTTATATTATTTACATCCACTTTTACATTTCTTTACAGACTTACCTTTTTTAGCATATCCCATTTTGTTACGAACAGCTGTAGGTAACGCCTTAAGACCTTTTTGACTTTTCTTAGGTGTCTTTAATCCAGATTTAGCTTTCATTTTAGATTTAGGAGGAACCATAGAGGCAGCTTTGCCACCATATCCAGCTTTCTTAACTACTTTTTTTCCAGATTTAGCCTTCATAGTTTTACCATATCCAGCTTTTTTTACTACTTTTGTTCCAGACATAGCTTTTTTCTTTTTAGCTCCGCCTGCCTTATACTTACGCATCATAATTAATATAGTTTGAGGTTTAACATTTCCATCTTCTTCTAGCTTGCCTAATCCTAGAATTAGGATTATTTTTAGTCTTAGCAGAGCTACGTTTTAACTGTCCCAAACTCCTAGCGCAATAAGACTT
>ERZ1039804.1286-NODE-1286-length-14668-cov-14.859303_pt1 | contig 14668 bp, 11 predicted proteins | sample MGYA00383089_ERZ1039804 | MGnify/ENA primary metagenome ERZ1039804 (study PRJEB29581, sample SAMEA5548359) | metagenome | biome: marine; feature: coastal; material: water | depth 1 m | study: Short-term variability in the microbial, nano- and picoplankton...
ACAGTTATGATTTGGAGATTAGATTGCAGTCCGAGGATCGCGCCCACCGCATTGGCCAGACAAACAAGGTCACCTATATTGACATGGTTTCGCCTGATACAATTGACGAAAAGATACTAAAGGCGTTGCGCAGTAAGATTGACATTGCAGGTCAGGTATTGGGCGAAGACGCTAAAGATTGGTTAACGTAAAAGCGCATTACTTCTTTTTTGAGCGGCGGAGATAGCTTCTTCTTCTGTACGATGCGCACTTGTTGGTTGTATTTCTCCGTTCATAAACATTTCGTAGATTTTTTCGGAGGAGTAAAGAGTACCATTGTGGATGCTGGGTATGTTCACAAAAAGACCGTCTATTTCAAATGTCATAGATTTTTCTGACATTTGATCTCCGTTTGGAGCAACATATACATCACGTCCTGCGGTAGTTGTTTCTCCATTTTTTTTACCAAGGACTATTCCACCCTCTTCCATGTAAGCGGCTATGCCCCGTGGGCCGCGTGTCATGTTTACAGCTACATCTGTCAATCCCGGAATGCCGGGAACCATGCCACCCTCTGCAAAAGAGTTTGAGCTAAAGCTAAACTCTGGAATGGTGCTTACGCCCGCTCCGTTGTTTATCATAGGCGCAGTAGCATAATTACCACTTTGTGCGAATACGTTAAGAGCGGCGGCGTTAGCTTTACCGCGATCCGTGGCGCGTTTACTTGCTTGCTCTACAAACTCGTCAACGTCTGCTCCACTGAACCCCGGGTCTTCTGGAGCTACGGGTCTTGCACCGCCTTCAAATACAGGTGCTGTAGATAAAAACTCACCGGGAGATGCTACATAATAGTCAACATCTGCGTAAGGCGTTGTGCGCGGGCCTTCATTAAAACGATTAATGGCGGCATTGTAAGCGTCGGCTTGTTCGCGGTACGCGGTCAACGAGTCGTTGTAATCGTTAATACGAGCGTTATGTGCGTCAGCTAAACTCTGGTAATCACTTGCTTCTGTTTTGTATTTATTTAAAGCATCGTTATAAATGTTTATTCGGTTGTCATAGTCCTCCATGATTTCCCGATCATAACTGTAGTATCGGTTTTCAGGAGAAACTTGTGAGAATAAATTAGCTATAGACATGTATTAACCCATCATACTTCCGATACCCTGCTTGATAAGAGCGGAGGCGGAATCGTTTGGAAACATTGCGGCGTACCTAGTTCGATCCACTGGGCCAGAAGGTTGTGCAGGTGCCTGCAATACAGGCGAAACGTTCTGTGGGATAAAACTAGGTGCCGGTGCTGTAGCAGTACGGGTGGGAGTATCCTCTACTACAGTATTCAAAGACCCTTGTTGGTTTGAGGGTGGTACAACTATTGTTTCTTCTTCTATTTTATCGTCAATCTCACGAGGAACGGAAGGCAGTTCTCTTCTCAATGGAGAGAAGCCGAGGTCTTTCAACATATCTCCTACGCGAGAAGCAAGCCTGATGCGTTCTTTGTCATTACGAGGTTTGCGCATCATGGCCGCCAACAATTTTGGATTGGACATAAGTTCTGACATAACGTCTGTTTGTAACGCCGCAGGGATGTCGTTAAAGATACGACGCATGGTTTCCGCACCTTGTCCTGCCGCGATAAGAGCGCCCGGTCCACTTTGACCTCCAGTAACAATTCTTTGAGCGCGAGTACCGAGCGCAGAACCTGTAATTCCCAAGTAGAAATCAAATAAAGGACCGGCACGATCTACCAACTCTCCTATATCGCCTGCTTTCTCAGAAGCTTCAAACCGTACCATTTCAGACAAGTATGTTTTGAGGTTGGAAAGTTCGGCCTCATTCATAACCTTATTTTCTTTCATCCAATCTACTAAAGATACACGACCCTTCGATCCTTTCATAGGACGGAACATATCATCATATAAAGAACTAGGGCTAAATGTTCCCGAGTGGCTACCGCCTGCCTTTGTTGAAGCCCATTCCAAAATAGAAGACTTTAAACCAGTCATAGCTTGCTCTTGCATATCTTCGGGAGCGCCTCTGACTACATTTAAAAGTCTATCTAACCCTTTAACAGGCGCTTTAGTATTTATAGCCCGTGCGATAGCGGTGGTTGGGCTTTCTGTGCCATAAACTCTTCTACCTGTATCACTAGATACAGGGTTCATTAAGTCATAGAAACTTAATTGAGCTAACTCTTCAGCTTGGTTCTTCTTGTTTATAACAGAAGTTTCTTTTAAAAGTACGTTTGCAGTTGCCGCATCTTCAAGATCATACTTTAAGGAGGGGAACTGACTTAATACGTCTTCGTTTTTCGAAACCCATTTAGCTAAAGCGTCTGGATTGACCGTGCCAGTGTTTGGATCAAAGGCCTCGGATCGTGCATTACGAAGAATTTGCTCAGTAACTCCACGTAAGGTTCCTATAGTTGTATCGGCGTCTGCCAATCCTTCTTCTACTGCAAACATGCCAATGTCATTTATTTGCTCTAAACGTAGGTATGTTGGATCGTTACCACCCTGCAATATGCGACGAGCCAATAGCTCTGGTCCCATGCTCGCGGCTCCCGATCCTTTTGTTTTTGTGGCTTCTCCTGCAAAGGCACGAGTAAACGTGTTATTTAAAGAACGAGAATACGCTCTAGCCGTGTCATACTGGAACCTGTAGTTTTCTGCGGCGGATGATCCCAATGAAGCACCACCAAGATCGTCTAACATGGCGCTTGCCATTTCATTGGCAATGCGGGCAGAATTGTAATCAGGGTTTTCGCCCGAAGCAAACTGACGTGCATAATTTAAAGCAATACCGCGTAGTTCAGTAAGTTCTTTTGTAGTCAAAGGTTCTGTTACTGCGCCTGCGCCGTCGTCCGTGGTCTGCTTTCCTTGTAATACCATCAAGTCCGCAGTTTGATCCAAAGCGTTTGCTAACTGCCTTGTTCTAGGAGTGGACATGCGCCCCCGTGAAGAACTGGCTTCTTGTCTTAACCTTGCTAGTATATCAGCTTGAGATGCGCCTTCCGCGGTCATTGTGTCAATAATACTACTTACACGGTTTTCATAAGACGTGCCTGCAAGTTTATTTACTGCATCTGACGCTCGGCGTTGCGCAGTGCGTAGTTCGGCTGATACTGGAGCCGCTCCACCTAGCCCTAACTCATCTGTCTTTCTTGTGACGAAAGCTTCAAGTAAAGGCATGTCTTTTGACAGTTTTGCTTGTAGTTCTGGAGATACACCGCGTAATCTTTTCCAAGCCGTAATAAAGCTCGGTGTGTTGGTAGCTTCTCCGGCGGCATCCGTAAAAGAGGTGAGATCGATGTCTGGCACGGCTGACCACAAAGCTTTTTCTTTTCCACGCGCTTGACCTAGCTGGTTTGTAATAATGTCAAATAACTTTTCAGAAAGTTGTATGTTACTACTACCGTCGCCTGAAACTGTCTCAAATGCTTTGAGTACGTTATCCGTTGCAAAAGCCATTCGTTGGTTTAATTGCGCACTAAACACGCCTTCCGCTAAATCAGCGGCGGTTTGTAAAGCGTCTTGGTCTCCAGTTTGAGCCATAGCCAAGATTACATTTCTAAGTGCTTTAATAGAAGCTTTTGATCCGGCTGTTCGTTCAGCGGATAACCCGCTACCCAGTTGCTCTAAAGATGCTTCAATAGCCAAAAGAGCGGGTGACCCACCTTTTGCTCCCGCAGTCAATGCTATAGGTTTTCCGTCTTCTCCTATGAGAAGCTCCCCTAAATCATCCCCGGCTAAACGTGCAATAACCTCTTCTACGTTTTCACCTTCTGCTTCTAAAATATCAATAATGCGCTCAACGGCTTTTTTCTGTCGTGCATTCTTCAGTGGTGACAAAACAGCACTTGCACCACCTTGTTCGTATGTTGTTTTAACGTTTCGCATAGCTGTTAAAACTTTGTCTTTATTCTTTATAACAGGTAACACGGGGCTACCTACAATGGTTGCGCCCACACCACCTGCTGTTTCAAAGAAAATACGAGCCAAAGGGTCGCCTTGAAAGTATTCTTCAGAAAAGCCTGCCCCAAAAGTCTGGCCGCCTGCGGCAATTGTTTCTCCTGCAAGAAAAGGAACAGGAGCCCCGCGGGCCACGGTGCCTGTTTTGCTCAACAGATTTTGTGCGCCTTGTAGCAAACGTGTGCTTCTACTAGGGTTAAGGCCTTTGTCGGCTAAGTTTTTTATAAATTCAGCGGTGCCCACGCCTACGTTTTTGGAGATCATAAATGGAAACGGTAACCAAGCTAATGCGCCCGCCGCAGTTTTTCCAGATTCGTAAGCAGAGGTTTGTCCGGGAAGCATAGGGCTTTCTTCTCCTATAAGCTCATCCGTTAACAACTCCCCACCTTTGTAACCAGCTAAAGAACCCACAATACCCGACCCTAAGACAAAAGCACCTTTTGCTATAGGGTGAACAATAGGGACTTTAGAACCAGCTTTTACTCCTGTCATAAAACCACCCAAAGCGGTGGCTGACGGGGCAACCTCTCTTTTAAAACCTTCTAAGAAAGTACCTGCCTCAATAGGATTACCTTCTGTATCAACAGCGAGTAAGCTTATAATTTGATTGTTTGTTAAAGCTCTTTGCGAACTAGGCTTGCCCCTTAAAGGTTCAAAAGTGTCAAACAATGTTGATTGTCCGCTTACTAGCCCTTCGTAAGAACCTGTACCTAAAACTTCTTCAGCAAGCATTTCGGCTATTATTTTTGAAGAGTCTTGACCCTCCGCTGAAAAACCTTGCACGTAAGCATCAAATTGGGGTTTGTCAAAAACTACAGGAGTATAATTTGGGCCACTACTATCAGCAGTTACAATTTCTGGTTCCATTAAGTAGGCCCCTTCTGTTGATTTTTAATGAAGCTTCTTAAACCTTCTAAGGTATCACTGTCTACATTTCCTCCAACACTACTTGGGACTGTAGCTAACATGCCTAACAAACGATTGATTTCAAAGTTGTTTGCTTGAACTGCCTGCCGAGTTTTATCATCCTGAATACCGTCGCTTAACGCTTGTAAGTTAGCACGTTTTTGTTGAACAGCTAAAGCTTTCATCTCTACAAGTTTGTTAGCTTCTGTTTCAGGGTTGCCAAAGAAAGTATCTGGATTAGGGAACAACGCTCCCACTTTTTCCATTTCAGCTACAGGGAACCGTGGGTTAACTACTAGCGCAGATCGTCCCAAGATAGTTAAACCGCGCAAGAACTGCCTGTTTGCTTGAGTATCTTGGTATCTTTGTCGAGCCGCCGGAACGAAACCACCGAATACGTTATCTAAGAATACTGCAAATCCAGCATATGGACCTGTACCACCACGAGCCGAGGCCATCGCATCGCGCATTAATCCGGCTTCTTCTGAGGAAAGAGGTGTGGGATTTTCGCGAGTTCCACCTTTGGAAATGATGCCCAACTGCTCGTCCATTAGGTCTAGGTCCTTACCCGCTGTTAGAGCTATTCGTTGTTTAGCCGCAATGTCGTAAGCGATAGTATCACTTAGTGGGTTAACACCAGTGGTAGGCATACTTACAGATTGACCCGAAGCATCTAAGTATGTTCTGCCGCCATCGTAACTTAGTACGTTTCCTAAACCTTGTATTGCAAAAGCTTTGGCCGTAGGTGCAGCATCTGAAGCCAAGTTGCCAATGGTAAACATTTGTGTGCCGCCTTCGTTTGCTTGATTAGCCGCTTCCATTGCCGCAAGACCTCGAGCGGTTGTGCTATCTACTACGCGAGTGGTTTGGTTGCTCATGTTACGAATAACCTTAAAGACAGGCTTAGTAGGCGCACCCTCTGCTTTAAATACTGAGGTTGCTGAGTTATCCGCAGGATTAAATAGAACTAAATCGTCATTGATAACTTTCAACGATGGAGCAAGTCTATCTGCTTTAGCTTCAGCCTCTTCAAATGCTTGTTTACGAAGAGCTAAACTCTCACTAGCGGCTTGTGTAAGCGTTGCTAGATCAAGGTTGCCTTGTGATATATCAAGGCCGCGTTCTTTAAGAGCGTTCATTACTTCGTTTTGTAGTTGTGTAAGTAAACGATCTTTCTCAGCTTCACTACCTGTAAACTCTTGCATATCGTCTTGTAGCAATTGTTTAAAGTTTTGCGCATTAATTTGAAGACCTTCGCGAGCCGCTCTATCAAGGGCGTTTTCAGCCGCTGTTGCAAGTTGTTGATTTTGCGCCGCCGCCGCGGCAATTGTGCCTTTATGGTCAGCCAAGGCAAGATTAAACCCGTGACCTTTGTCCATTTGAGCCAACTCAAAGCCGTTTTTGACGCCTGCTATTTCTAATGTATTATCTAAATCAACTGCTTTTTCTGTAATACGAAGTTCACTTCTTAACGCGGCTAACTCTTTATCCAATTCACCACGTTGCGCAATAGTTTTCGCATCATTTGCAAAGCCCAAGGCCTGACGAGAGGCTTTGGCCGCATCAATTGCATTTTGCAACTCAGACTTGAAGTCTTGCGATGACAGACGCTCTTTTGTTGTAAAGTCAAACTTGTTGCTTTGAATAACAAGATCATGAGCTTCAGACAGTCTTGCCGCTTTAGCTTCTAGTTCTTTACGAAGTTCAATTTGTTCCGAGGTGAGATCGCCTTTTAGGTTTTCAAGGACAAGTTTGCTCTCTGCTAAGTCGTTAGCTAAACGTAAAGCATACATTTGCTCAGTTTCGCCTTTTTCTTTTTCAAAAGAGAACTTGTTGCCTTGAAGTAGTAACTCTTGTGCGCGTTCAGCGTTTTTCTCTATTAACTTAGACTCAGACAAAGCCGATGCCGCCGCGGCATCTATTGCCGCTTGTTTTTCAACGCCAAGTTTAGTTTGAGATGATTGCAACGCCGCTAGATCAAGCGCTCGTTTTTCAGCGGCCTGACCTTGTTTAAATTTCAATAGTTCGCCTGACCTTACGCCAATATTACCTAACACAGGTTGCGCTACTTCTGCCAAACGCTCCGCAGGGCTCATCTGACGATCTCCGGGAGTAGCAAAAGCCAAAGCCCCTTGAGCAATATCAAACAACATTTGAGCTTGCGTCATTCTCTTTTGCTCGTCGTAAGCCGCTTGTTGATCACCACTTCCTAAAAGTTGATTATACAACGCCTTGTCTTGCTCAAAAAGTTGCAAGGCCCGTGGGTCGGGAGTACCGGCGACACCACCCGGAGCCATATACTGGACCGCGCCGCCTTGATTAAAATTTACAGGAACAGGAGCCTCCTCGGCACCCATATTTACCGTGGACATGATGCCTCCGGCCATGTTTCCTTCTACAGGAGTATCCATTGCTTCTTGAGCCAAACCACCTATACCTTGATCTATCACCGCCATTTGCATGATCGGTTGAACCAAAGTTAATACAGATTCTGGTGTGGCCGCGGCATCTTCTGGACCAACTAAATCAGCTAGTTCGTCCCGCCGCTCTTCAATTGGAGCGTTATCGCCCCTCATCATGTTCATGACCTGCTCGTAGCTCTCGGCGTTGTCTATGTCGCCATATCCGCTAGATAGTTGTGAAAGCATTTGCTCTACCACGTTAGGGTCTATTCCCATTTCTGCCGCCTCTGCGGAAGCTTGATCCATCGGAACCCCTGCCGTCTGTGCGGGGTCTGCCATTTGCATCGGAGGAGGAGCTACTTCGCCTTGCATTAAAGCTTGTTGCGCCGCCATTGGCTCACCGCCCATTTGCATTGGAACACCGCGGCCTTGTAGAATGTCCGCATACGTGACTTCGCCATCTTTATTAAGGTCTGGAAACCCTGCGGCTCCGCCTTTGGCAAACATTTGCCTTTGCATTACGCCTCTATCCATCATCCGAATAACCCCGCTCTCTGTGCGCCTGCCGCTGCTGACAGGCCGCCTATGCCTAAACCAAGAATAGTCTGGGCTGGTGAAACTGAAGGTGACGTAGACGCCGCAATAGTTTGTTGCGTAGACGGCGCACCTTTATAAATATCTGACAAGAATGAAACACGCTGATAAGGCTCATACGCCTGCGATAATTCTGTTTGTCTCTGTGCTTCAAGCTCTGCTTGTTGTTGAGCTTGCTGTTGTTTTCCAAGATCGAATAAGAAGCCTGTTTCTTGTTGCCCCAGACCTTGTACAGTCTGACCAAGAGATGCTTGACGTAAGCCTAATTGGCTTAATCCTTCGCCTGCCGCTAGTCCAAGTTGACCGTAATCTGTTCCGAGAGCCCCGATCCCTTGTCCAAGCTGACCAATTATTTGACCGCCTTGCAAGGCTCGACCCTGTTGTTGTTCAAACGCTTGTTGCGCTCGACCTGCCGCACCCTCGTACCCAGCTTGACGCATTTGAGCCGCGGTTCGTGCTTGTGTTTCCAAGATGTTACGATCTAGCTCGGCTTGCTGTATGCCTTGACGAGACCCGCCAAAAGCACCCGCGCCGACGGCTTGAGCGTTTAATTGTTGTTGCTGTATATCACCAGACCTTTGAACGTCCGCCATAGCTTGTTGTACGGCGGCTTGCTCATAAGGGTTCATGAAAGCGGCGGTCGTGCTTGGATCAAATCCTTGCATTGCTCCGCCAATACCAGACAAGGCAGACTCTAAAACTTCACCAGAGCGTGCTTGGTATTGAGCGGCCTGTCCGGGAACGCCTCCAAGTTGGCCTTGAGCATCACCCATTGTGTAGCCTGCTTCTTGAAGATACGGTTGGTATCCACCAATTCCGGCTGTCGCTTGGTCTATTGCCGCGGTCTGTAAACCGGACATTCCCGCTACTTGTTGTGCCGGTAGAGTTACACCTTGATCCGCAAGGGCTTTAGCTGATTTTAAAAGCCCGAGCTTATAGGCTTCTATCTCGGGGGCTTCGCGGACAATCTGTTCTGTTATATCAACCATTACGCTGTTGCCCTTCCCCTGTTTTCAAGGCCACGCATTACTGAATACATGTTTTTTATACCTTGGTTCATACTTCCGTTACCTAAACCTTTTACCGCGTCGGTTGTCATAACAAACTCTCCGGGCATTAGCATAGCTCGGACACTGTCTTGATTTGGAATACCTTCATTTGGCATTATACCACCATTTCGTCTCGGGTAAACCTCTCCACCGTCTGCCGCCATCATTTGTGGTCTTGCAAAAGGACCGCTCACTAATGTTCCACTGGTGTATGGGTTATTAAACCTATAGTTTGTTGGAATGGTGTACGGAGAATTATTTATAGCAGAGGCCACTTCTTCGTACTGACCTGTTTCCGGGTTTAAACGTCTTGTGCCAATGTCTCCAATTAAATAATCGCCGGGGTCTTGCTCGATTAAGTCTGTTCCAGTGACCACGTTTCCATCTTCATCACGTTGTACTAGGCCGGGGTCTTCTTGATCTGGCACTTTAAACATTCCAGCGGCTCCAGCCGCTAATGCAGTAGCACCCGCTATTGGAGCGTATTTAGCAATTAAGCTTGGTGCGGCTTCCTTGGCCATGAGTTGTGCGCCTGCAAGTTGTTCCGCAGAAGCTGAAATAGGGGTTAATCCTGCTTTATCAAGAAACTCAGAAGCAGTAGGCCCTTTTGGCAAGAAGGCGTCTTTGACCGAAGTTCCAAAGCCCTTTCCACCCGGCGTTACCGCGTCTTTCATGTTGCTTGTGAAGGTACCGTTACCTGTCACATCGGTAACTTTTTTGGCTTCTTCTAACACAAGGTTTTCTGGGCGTAGTTTTGGAACGGGAGAGGTTTCAGGAGCCAGACTTCCCGGAATTGTTTTTGTTGGAGCGTACTGTTCAAAAGCGGTACCGCCTTTAGAAGCTGGCCCTTGAGCCATGTTTTTCATTGAAACGCCTGAGAAATCACCTTTGAAAGCATTACCTATAGAACCAAAGCCCGCTTTAATATTGTTAAAGCTTGCCGCGTTTGCGATGCCTTGGCCAAAGCCCACACCACTCATCAATCCGGAAACACCTGCGGAAACTCCGCCCATAGCGCCAGATACTAGCGCAGACTTTAAGGCGTCTTTAACATTACCACCGTTAATTAGTGTTGCAATCCCTGAACCCATTGCCGCGCCGTAGATAGGGCCAAACATCATTGTGCCCACAATAGGAAGAACAACCGGAGCAATCTTCTTAACGACCTTAACCACTTTCTTGGCAACTTTTTTAACGCCACTTACAACCTTCTTAAAAGCTTTTTTGATAGACTTAAAGAAGAACTCAGGTGCGCCTGTGTCAGGGTTAACACTGTTTGAGTCTGATCCAACAACGTAACGTTGAGGGTCTTCAACCCCCTGACTTTCTAAGAAAGCAAATATTGTTTCTTTCATTTCTGGATTTGTTTCCAGAAGTTTGGCCGGTATAACTAGCTCGCCTGTTTCAAGGTGAGCAATTACATCGTCACCTTCTCGTCCAGCCGCGGCCATTTCTTTTGCCACATCTTCAAACTGACCTATGCCCCCTGACGGGACTTCTTCGTCAGTTCCGTAAACAGCCTCCGCATCTGCGTCTTCCATAATGAAGTCAGCAATGCCGCCCTCTGGAACGTTTACTTCTTCTTGTATCATTGCAGCTTCGGCCATTAACCTACTCCTCCAGCTATCTTTTCAGGGACAGTAACCTGAATTGTCGTATTTTTTCTTTCATTACCAGTCCAACTTTGTCCACAATCGGGGCAATTCCCATCTGGGTAGGAGGCGATTTCCTCTGGGGTGTCAACTACGTTTTCACAGTTCATACAGTGTACTGTATCAGAACTTGTAGAAGGTTTCCACTGTGTACCGTCAGGCATTGTAATTATTTGATCTGTCATGGTGTACTCACTGTAACTGTACCAATCTCTCCTGTAGCAAAATTGCTACCGGAGTGTATATCATTGGTTCTTATTATTTTTAAAAATCCGTTTGCTTCAAATACATCTCCAAGGTCTAACGTGTTTGCGGCTCCGTCGCTAGGTATTCCTTGGAAATTTACTATAGGACTACGTTGTTCGTCAATGAAGTTGTCTAATGTTCGCGCTAATTGATTAACATAAGCGGCATCATATGTGTTTGGCGCATTAGGTAGTATTTGGCGAACAATTTTACGGGTCATCTGCGTCCATCCGGTCTCATTTCCAACCTTGGCGCACCAAGACGCCATTTAACACCTGTTGTGTCACTGGAAACTTTTAGGTTCATCTGCCGCCCTCTTAGACGCATAAACAACTGATTAGTGTAATTATCTTGTCCAGATACCACAGAGCTACGAATTACATCGCCACTATCGGAGCCTTGCCCTGATACATTACCGTTGTAGTTTCTAGCCGTCATTGTAAACTCAACCTCTGGCGCGGTGGCCGTGGACTGCGTAAAGTTTAAATCGGGTATAATCCGGCGAATAAACATAAACTGGTCTCCGTCACCTATGTCAAAGTCAGATGACTGCACATAAGCGTCTATTGGAGACGCCGGTGTTGTACTCCCGTCATCCAAACCAAACTCGTGATCGTATAAGAAACCGTCTACGCCGGGAGCTTGTGGGTATGAGCGTTGCCCTGCCGCTCGGTCATTCCAAGCCGTTCGCACTAAGTTGCCATAATACCAAGTTTGTTCGAGATAATTGTATACAACGTATCGATCAATTTCTTCGCTAGAAGCAGAACAATAATACCACCAGACTTCGTTTTGGCTCGCCAAGCTACCTGCGTGAAACTTAAACGATTGGTTACGGTTAAGGTCTTCAAACACAAACTGACGAACTGAACATGGAATAGGTTGAATACGACCATCGTAAACATAGAAGTTCTCTTGACCCATCCAGTATACAATGTCGTTAACACTGATTGCGGTGTTTGGGCCTGCAATGCGGATGTTGTCACCCAACATAGCGGTGCCAAATGTGTAAGGTGGGCCTAAGAAGGATAAGCTGTGAAGCGTATGATCCGTCCAAATCAGTATTTGACGTGACGTGCGAAGGGCTGTTACAATCTCTGACCCTTGTGACAGGCGTAAATCACCGGCTGTGTTTGTAGCTGTTGGCGTCCAATCGGTAGGGCTTTCTTGGCTAGACCATCTAATTAATAGCGGGTCTTGTGCCGACTCCCCAATAGGGTTTGCACCAAAACAAATAACATGACGGTCGGTCTCTGAGACCAATACCTTACGTGCTACTGTAGGCACATTGGATGCGCCCGCTAATGTGCCAAGTTCCACGGCTCGTGTGCTAGTTGTATTGGTTGCATCCCAGTAGAATATCTGACCATCTGCAATATTCATGATAAGGTCTTCGCCAAAATCATCTGCAAACCACATGCGTAAAGTATTACCGGCCAGAGACCCTGCGCCCGATCCCCACGTAAAACGACCCCAAGTACCGGCACCCCAACCCGGTCCGAGAACCGTGCTGTTTAGACCAATATTAATTTGATATGCTACTTCGACTGATGATCCGCCGCCCGCGGTGCTACCCGACGAGGCCGATCCGCCCGTGTCTACTTTGTAGCTGTTTGCGTTCACAACCTGCGTAACAACTTGTTCTTTGTTGAGGTTTGCGGTGGTTAGACCGTCAAATGCTGTTACGCCAGAAAACGTAACGTAGTCCCCGAGCGATGCGCCGTGGCCCGCGTCTGTTACTGTAATAACACCTGATCCTGCCCCACCTGTTGTGTTAAACGGGTTAGCACCAAGAGTAACTGTGCGCCTAATAGGTGTAATATCATAAAGTGCGCCGGAATCTTCTAGGTATGCTTTCTTTTGAGTACCCATAAACAATAAGTTTTCAGACGCTAACGTAACAAAGTCATGTATCTTTCGACATGTACCAATAAACTGAGCCGTTCCAACCTTTGCCCAACCTCCAATGCGCTCGGCATAACCAGAGCGGAAACGTATTTTGTCTCCGTCAAACCAGCCACCCTCGTTCGAGTAGTTAGTACCCTCTCGATTAATCCCGGGCTTAAATTGGAGCTTTGTTAAAGGCATATGTCATTACTCCGCATCTGCGATTGTTAGGGTTCCAGCTTCGACTTGCTTGAGTATCTCTGCGTAGTGCCTGTTGGCTGGGTCTAGTGGGACGAACATCTCTTGTCCGTCTATTGTTGCTTGGACTGAAGAGTTGTTGTCATCTCTGTCTGCAACATACTGTGCTGATGTAATGTTCATATTATTTTCCATGATTATAGCTCCGCATCCCAGTAAACATATGAATTAACACTTGAAGCCGCAACACGTGTATACTCTCCAGCAGTACCACTCGTTGCTCCACTATTATACAAAAGAGATGATTGTTTCTTTTGCGCAAATGCTACTAAATTTGAAAAGTAATCAATACCACTAGAGGCTTCTAGTAAAAAATGATTAGTACCGCTTGATGGTTGAAGGGTTGGTGACGCTCTCATTTGAACAGGATACTGAACATGACACTCTACTTGACCAGTGCCTAAAAACCCACCATCACCTATTATGTATTGCCCTGCGTTGCCCCCTGCACCATTGGCTTCACCTTTAGGGACTTGCGCCCAGAAATACCTCTGACACCTCGCCAGTTCTTCTCCGTATGACCTATGCTCGAATGGAGTAGCAGTGTCGCCGACTTCTAGTTGGACTCCTGTGATTTGCCAGTAGTTGTTCACAGCACCACCAACATTAGCTGTTTGACCAGCAAAACGATTAACCGCAACATAGTTTTCCCATGCACTTGGAAGCGTTCCGCTAGAATTAGCTGTTGAAGTAGAAAGACAAAAACACATTAACAAGCCTTCCCCATTATCGTTATTAATAACTCCAAGTGCGTTACTGTCGCTTGGGATGGTTATTGTTTTATATTCCCATGTATTAATAGCGTCTATAACGTAGGTAAAGGCAATATGTCTTGCTGTCCCATCAGATTTGTAAAACCAAACCACATAAGTTTCAGCCACGTTTGACTTAACCCAAAAAGATAAAGTTAAATCTTTTGCATCAGAAGTTCCATAGTTTAAGTGCTGTAAGTCTTGAGCCTCAATGCCGTAATCAATACGCATATAATCTGTAGAGGCTGGGCTAGTATCCGCAGTCGTGCAAAGCCACTTTGAGCTATACCCGAAACCAGCAGGGGCATTTGTATCTTGCGTATTCGTGTAGATACCAAAACTATTTGGTCCAGACTTCCATCTGTCAACTGTTTTAACACCAAACGTAGAAACATTTGTTTGGCTCGTACCACGTTGTGCCACTTGCATAGCACCATTGATTATAAGATTTCTGTTCGACAAAGCCCCATCGTCATAGGCGTTACCCAAGTCTGCTAATTGTCTAGCTTTAGTCATAAGTTACTCCTTATGGTTTAGTAGGCCACGTCACATCGTCTAGTGAAGTTGCACTTGTTGTTATATCTCTGAGTGCTTGTCTGTATGCAGTCTGTGCAGAAGTCATTGTACGATCAGACCCTGCCCACCAATCAGTAGCGGCAATCAAACGATCACGTTCTGCTCTGAGTAGCTTCATAGGTTCAGCCGCAATCAATGCGTCTTTCTTAGCTGATACTGCCGACCAAGTTGTACCCCAATCAGATGGGTCTTGGCTCTCAATAGCTGAACCATTTGCATCTGCGCCAGTTACTTTGGCATACATGGTTGTGAACTCAGCTTCTGTTGTTGGTTCGCCACGGAGTACCCACTCTGTAACTCCCAACTCTGATAATGCTGTTGATATTGTTGTCATTTTAATCGGCCTCCTTTAGCCTGCTATTTCTGTTGCTATTACATCTACGGCATCTGATGTAC
>ERZ1039804.1294-NODE-1294-length-14623-cov-218.524986_pt1 | contig 14623 bp, 23 predicted proteins | sample MGYA00383089_ERZ1039804 | MGnify/ENA primary metagenome ERZ1039804 (study PRJEB29581, sample SAMEA5548359) | metagenome | biome: marine; feature: coastal; material: water | depth 1 m | study: Short-term variability in the microbial, nano- and picoplankton...
TGATTGTAACATTACTCTTTCGTTTCTACCAGGCTTTTTCTCTGCTTTGATTTGACCACTATATCTTCTGATTGATGAGTTTATACTTACACCATCAATAGAATCAATTAATCTCTGAGCAGTAATACATTCGAACAATCCTAAATCATTCATATATTCTTCTTGGTCTTTCCATTCTTTTTTATCAGATGAGAATTCTACAATACCTAAATTATCAGTATCAATTTTAAACCATTGATGTCTAGCAGTTTTTCTAACCTTTTTCTTTTTATCTAATTCTTTTTCAAAATAAACAACCATCTCTTTTGATGTTTCGGTAACCTTCGGATTAACTAATGTTAAATCATCATACTCACCACCAAACTTAATAGTAACAATACGTTTATCTATTCCAACATCAGATGCATTTACAGCATATTCGTTTTCTAATTTAGATATCTTTTCTTTATATTCAGTTAACTCTTCGTTTGTAACGGGAGTTTTTTCAATTCTCTTTACTATCATAGTATTTTTTTATTTCGTTTTTTAAATAATCTATTGATTCTGCACTACCTATATATGCTCCATGTCTTGCATAAAAAGGAATCCATTTATCTTTATCAGATTGTATTCTTTGTTTTAATTCGTATCTCTCAGGTAATTGAACCTTTATATAACTCATAATAAATCTTCTGGTGTTTCTCTATAAACTCTATAACTATCTTCATCAAAGTGTTCAGTCGAAACCTCAAATACAATTGAGTTATCTTCTAATGATATTAACTGATGAGGTAATCCTCTATCGATTAAAACACTATCTCCTTTTTCTAAAGTTTTACCTTCTAACTTTCCATCTTCTACATTCAACCAATTAAATTGAAATCTTCCTTCTTGTACATACCAACTTTCTTTTTTCTTTAGGTGATAATGCATTGAGAATCTATTTCTTTCTTTTGTGAATACTAATAATTTTCCACAATACTCTTCATCGTTGTGAATCCATAGTTCGTATCCCCAATTCTTTTCTACTCTCTTAGGAGTCTTAATATCTACATCTATAATCATTCTGAATAACTTTGTGTGTTTAACAATCCACTATATGCACATACATTAAATTTTGCCATATGTGGTAAGATAGCAAGTTCTTTTGCTTTTGCTTCTACCATAACATCAACATCTGTTCCATATAATTTAGGAAGTTTGTTAATATAATCTGAATGTGCTTGTTCTTTAATTTTTACATTTTCTTCGTGTAATCTTTTAGACTCAGAATAATGTACGATTGGTTTAATGTTTTTAGGCCATGTTGATATTGCCAATTTAAGTGCATCTTCTTCTGATAAACCACCTGTACAAAATTGGTGGTGATGATAATCAAATACAATTGGTATTCCAATTTGTTCGTTTAGATACATTAAGTCTTTTACTGAATACATTGATGCCTTATCATCGTTTTCAACTGTCAATCTACTTCGTACTGAATGTGATAGTTTTTTAAAGTTTTCACAAAACCTATTCATTGCAGAATTCTTATCTCCATATACACCATTACAATGAATATTGATTTTATTATAATGAGACTTTTCTAATCCCATTAAGTCAAATATTTTTGCATGTAATTCCAAATCCTTAAATGTGTTTTCAACAACATGAGGTCTCGGTGAAACCAATACGTTGAATGGGCCAGGATGTGAAGTAATTCTAATACCATTTTTCTTAGCATAGTTACCACATGCTAACAATATAGTTTTGATTCTAGCATAGTGTGGTGATTTTTCTATCTCATACTCAGAACCCCAAGGAAACATCTCGGATGATAGTCTGAATAGTTTTATACCATTCTCATTATTCCATTCTAAGATTCTATACAAATCTCTAGCATTTTGTAATGCCAATTCGGTTGCATATTCCACACCCCTTTCTTGGAATGTTCGTTTAATCATTGAACGATTTGTTGTTACTTTTGGTTTTTGACTCGAAAGAGTCATGTTAATACAAGCGTATCCTAAATTCATTTCGTTAGATTTATCATTTGTTATAAACAAATATACGAAAAAAATATTTAAAAACCAAATTTATTTCAATAAGTTTTTGAATCGAAGTTGTCAGGATAGTTTGTGTCCTTTTCGTTTTTGATATAAGTTAACCAATAGTTAACTGCGTTTTGATTATTAATCCATTTACTTCTATCTCCCCAATTGAAATTAGGTCTAGCGTAAAATGGTTTTTCATTCATCACATATTTAGCTCTCTTAGAAGATGCCGGTCGTGGTTCATCAATTAAACCATCGCCAGTATTATCATATCCATCAATAGTACCATCACCATCAATATCAATTCCTCTACGTTTAGTATCTTTCTCTAATAATTCAAGTTCATCTTTTTTTTTAAAGTTTTCAACTGCTTCTTTTAACTCTTCGTTGGGTTCTGATTCCTTTTCTGATTCTTCTACAATTTTTGAAATATCTTCTGGTGATAAATCGGATACCATATCATTCAGTACTAAATCAAGTGCGTGGTCTTCATCTTCTAAACCATCGTTAATAGTATTATCCCATAATCCCATTTCTTGGTCATTATCAATTATGGTTTGTAGATGTTCTTCTCTGTCATCACTATCATCAATCTCTTCATCTTCCGGCTCTTCATCGTATAGTTCTCTCTTACGAATTATCTTTTCTTTATCAACAATTCCCCTATCAACTTTTAATGCGTTGTTAAAAGCAATTACTAATGCAACTGCAAGTGGGTCAAATACAAAGATAATAATTAGAATAAACCAATTGATAATAACATCCATAGGTCTATCTAATAATCCACTTAGATATTCTAAAGGGCCTAATTCAGATGATACACCTTCTGATGATTCAACATCTAATATTTTTAGTTGTATTGTTTGTAGTGAATCTGCTGCTACTTCTCTTTTTGCTTGAACACCTTTACGATTCTCTTCTTCAACCGAAATACGTTTTTGAGAAATCCTAAGTTCGGAAGTAGAGATGGTTGTTCTAACGCCCCCAACCACCGAGGTGTCTCGTACTTGGATTGATTGAGATTTTGCATTAGAAAGAGTACTAATGTTATTACTGATTCTTTTAAGTTCTTCATCATATCGTATTACATCATCACCCCAAAACTTTTCTTTTTGTTGTAAGAATGCTAATTGTTTTTCTTTTATACTGAATTGATTGAATGTATCTTGAAATGCGGATGTTAAAAATCCATAGATACCTAAAGATGTTATAAGGATTAAAATAAGAACTGCACCACTTAGGTATAACCTAAATGATTTATTTATCTTTTCCCAATAGTTGTATAGATAACCAGCAGTAATAAGTTTAGCAAGTTCTAATGAACTAGCCATTACTATTACAGATAAGGATGCTCCTGCAAATAGTTTAGATAAACCACTTACGGAAAAGAATGCTGCATTGAATGCTACAAACAATGCGGATAATCCTAACAATAAAGTTCTAAATTTCATGTGGGGTTTTAGCCAATTAAAGTTCGAGTAAGTTCCAATAACCTTTGAATCTTCTTCGTTAACTTTAAAGCATCTGCTTGATTTGAAGGTCTTTTTCCTTCTAACATTTCACCAATTACTTTATTAGAATTTTCAATTCCATCTAAGTATGAGTTTGCTTTTTCTTTGTATTCTGCTTTCATAATAACATTCTTTATTCGTATATATAAATATTAAATAATCAAAAAAGGGAGATTTTTTGTAATCCCCCTTCTTTTAACTAACATCACTAAAACTAAAATCTAATCTTTACTTTTTTAGATTTTCGCTCTTCTTTTTTGTCCATAACAATTCTTAACACACCATTTTCAATAGATGCTTCTGAGGTTGTTCCATCAAAATCTTTTCCAACTTTGAATTGTAGGTTTACATCACCAACTACTGCATTTACCTTTTCGGCAATTGCTTTAATTGTAATAATACCTTCAGTAACATCAACATCCACATTCTTTGGATTGTGTCCTACAACACTTACAATAAGTTCTTGTTTACCATCTTCTAATGTAGTGACGGAATAGTTTCCTTGATTGTTTGGGAGTGCTGAATCCCAACTAAACTTCTCATTTCTTAAAGGAGATAGTTCGTTAAATAAATTATCAATTGTAAAAATCATACTTTTCTTTTTTTAAGTTAAACATACAATCTATATATTACCAAATCTATACCAATTCATAATAAGTGACATAATGTCAGTTTCTTTAAAAGTTTTCAGATATCTTGTCATACATTCCAGTTGATTTTCTATATTCTGAGTTCTCTATTCTAGTACTCATATGGTCAGCCCAATGTAGAATATATGGTAAATCAGTTTTTACTTGAAAATCTTCGTTATAAGAAATAAAATACTTCTTAGTAGCATCATTGTATAACCCATCAGCCATATGAATACCCAATTGTTCTTTCTGAGTATATTTGATTCCATATTGATTTAGTAACCAAAATGCTCTATCAGTTACATCAAAGTATTGTAACTTTGGATTGTGAGTAAAGTATTCCTTTTTATTTTTCTGATGCCACTCTGATGTTTGTGGTAAGTAGTATGGTTCTTTACCATCTCCCAACTTTCCTAAATCATGATGGAATGCTGCGAACAATAATTCTTCATCGGTAAAGTTAATATGCCCTCCACTTGCTTCAAACATCTTTTTAATTTTGTATGCGTTTGTAGCTACATTCATTACGTGGTCTATGTAACCACCAGGATATGCTGAGTGAAAGTTTAGTTTACCACTTGCTGGTGCCATTGCTAGTTCATTTCCCAATTCATCAGGTGAATACATATGGAGTAGTTTTTCTAACCTATCTCCAGTAAACACTTTTTTGATAGCTGCTATAAATCTATTATAGTTTGCTTCTAATTGTTCTTCATTATAATTTCTAACCATTATTCTATATATTTTGATGTTAACGCTCTATATAATACTTCTAATTCTTCTTCTGTTGTACAAAACCCCAATCCATCGAAATCTAATATTTCAACAAAATATTGGTCTGGTTTTAATCCTATACTTACTAACTCCATTTCATCATCAGATGAGTTAGTTACAAAACGTGGTGCATATTTATCAGTTCTTTCTTTTGGAATCGGTAGTGTCCAAAAGTAAGCCTTATCTAATTCATCACCCTCTTCAATATCTTCTCTATTTTCTATGAAATCAGGAGTACCCTCATAATCATTTGAGATATGCTTTGACCAACCCTGTCTTTTAAAAGTTTCATCGGTTAGTGGTGTAACTTGTAGTTTTACTTTTCTCATTCTAATACTATTCTAATAGTTTCTTCTATATCTTCAAATCTTGCTTTAACAATAAGTGTATCACCCACCATTTCATCTATCGGTGCAATCACTGTATTTATTTCTCCATTATCTCCACTATAAGAAAACTCATTAATAGTTGGAACACTACTTCCATTGAATCCAGTTACATATGAAGTATCAATTACAACCCAATCACCCAATACATTTATTGTTCTTCTAACAATAACATATGCTGTATCATTTAAAGTCCAATTGTGTGATGATTCCCATTCAACTAATTGTGGATATGGTTCTTCACCATTATTTAAAAGTGTTCCACCTATTGTATGAATAGTCTGAATAGAGTTATCCGTTGAGTTTAGTTCTAATTTATATAAACCTTCGTTGGTTGTATCTAATCTACCATCTAATTCCATTGTGTAATTATCAGGTATAGTAATATCATCTTCCTTTGTACAACTTGTTAGAAATGAGAATAATACCAATACTATAAGAAGTATTCCACAAAATGTTAATCCATTTATTGCAAATTTTTCAGTTTGTTCTTTTCTATTCATTATAATAAGTAATCTAAAATTGAATCCCAATTTGGGTAAGGTCCTTCCTTACCATTTTCCCAATTGATACCGAATTGTAATAGTTCACCACTAAACTCGCCAGCACCATTCTTAGTTCTATCATCAATAAGATAATCACCAACTAACAAATCTTTTCTATGTGTTACGAACATTTTTTTGTGAAATAAGTTTCCGAAATAATCTTCAACCCAAAATCTTTTATCAGAACCACTCATTGGATTTCCCCAAGGAGCTGAAGTAGCGATAAATAATTCATACTTACCACTCTCTGAAAGTTTCTTAACTGCTTCAATAGCACCCTTCATAGGAGGTGCGTTTCTGAAGATACCTTGAATGTGGTCGGGGTTGTCTTTATATCTTTCTTTTAAATAAGGATGTAAAGTGAAAAACTTATCGAAAGCTTTTCCCAAGTCAACTAATACTCCATCCATATCGATGTAAACTATTTTTTTCTTCAATACTTTTTTGTTTTTTATGTTATTATTATCACTCATTTACTATGTAAATATACAAAATTTATTTGACATTACCAAACTTTTTATCAATTATTTATAGATATTCAGGTCCATAATAACTCCAATTATCAGTACCATCAAAGATGTTACCTCTACTATGTTTAGCAGGTGTTCTCCAACTAGCAGGTTTCAATAGGTCTCCTTTTTTAATTGGTGATTGCTTTAATTCACCATCTACCATAGAGATGAATCCCCAAGCGGTAGTACCATCCCATATTCTAATGTATTTTCTACCTTTATCAACTGTTAAAGGTTCGTATGGTTTGTATGAGAAATTATTATTCCAATATATTTCTCTTTCGTTGTTTACTTTTTCAAGCCACAAATCAAATTTACTTTTCATATTTAATGTTTTAAGGTTTAACGTTTTGGGAGAATCACTCCCACTCAATTACAGTACTAACATACGAAAAAAAGTTGAGAAATCCAAGGAAAACTCAACTTTTTTTTAATAAATTTTAATAAATTTTATTGATAGGCACTTAGTAATCTAAGTAGTTCATCTAATGCCTCATGTCTATGGTTATCCACCAAATGAGTATAGTAAACGTATTTTGAATCTTTCAATTTAGGAACATCGTGTATGGCTGAATCATTCGAAAACTTTAAATCAATTTGTTGAGGGTCTCCACAAAGTATCATAGTAGAACCTTTACCTAATCTACCCAACACCATTCCTAATTGTGATTTAGTTAGGTTTTGATATTCATCGACTATTACTATTGAGTTTTCAAATGTTCTTCCTCTAAAGTGTGTTAGAGAAACTAATTCAATTTTCTCATCTTGCTCCATCTTTTCTAAAATGGCTGGTTTGTTATAAACCTTTCTCATATTGGAACGAATTGGTACTAACCAAGGTTCCATCTTTTCATCCAATGAGCCAGGAAGAAATCCATTATCTTCGTTTGAAACAGTTGGTCTTGTTATAACTATTTTATTTATTTGCCGAGTAAAAAACATATCTAATGCTATTTGTACTGCTAATAACGTTTTACCAGAACCTGCTTTACCTTGAATAAAATTGTAAGGGTGATAAAGGATTGCTGTTTTTGCTAACTTTTGTTCATCTGATAAGGATAAGTTAAATTTAATCTTACCTTTAGGTGGAACCTTCTTAATGTTCTCTGCCATTTTTTAATTAATAATTGTTATCTTACGCGATTTTGTAGATGGATTTTTAATTTTAGGTTTGATTGTTTTTTCATATTTAACAATCTCAGCACAAATTTCATATTTTTCCATTCGTTCACATAAATTTAGTAATCTATGTAACGCCAACATATAATCCTTCTTTTCTACTATCGATACAATATCGATTCTAGAAAATTCAATTAATATAATAGAAGGTACATTTCTTCTATGGGCGTCAATTAAAAGAAATAGGGATTGGGTAAGAAAGTCATCTCCGTAGTTATACAAATACTCATTAAGTGTGGTATTATTGAGAGAGAAGTACTTTCTCCACTCAACATTTGCTAGTGGTTTTTTCTTCATAACCTATAAATGTTAAGTTGTTACAATTATAAATATGAAAGTAAATAATTTTTTCGGTAAAATTAAGAATGTTTTAATCTATATAATCTCTTCTTCCATCTGCACCTCTATCAAGAATCCAAGTCTCAAACTCTCCATCCCATTCCCAATAATCCCCATCTTTAAATACAGTTTCTCCGGCAGATACTCCCATTCTTCCTATTGGTGTATATTGACCAGGTGGAGGTGGTGGTGTATCACCATTATCAGTTGTTTGTGTATCGGTTTGTTCTGATGGTGAATCGGCTGGAGTACTTTCATCTTCTTCTGGTGTGTATCCATCAAAATCACCCAACACATTGGAGGGTATTAATCTATCATCGTAGTTTGCTGCTGGTTTTGATACAACCCAACTTATATATTTAATTAATTCAATTATATCATAAGTAGGTGTTGCTTCTAATACCCCACCAGACCCAACTTGATAATTAGAATATACAAATAAGTTTTTTCTAACTTCAACTTGTCCGGCTATTTCGTTTCTATTTAGATTAATACTAAGTTCTTTTGCTCGTAATTCCTCAACCTTTTCTTTTAATGGTTTTATATCAACCACTACAATATTTTCTTTTTGGATTACCGAATTTACAGCAAATGGTTTTTGATTATAATAATCATCTGCAAGTATATCCATTAATTTTTTAGTTGCATATAAATCAGGTATACCTTCGGTTCCATCCTTTAAACATAATAAAAAATCAAAATTAATATCTTGATTATCTATTACTGTTATAGAGGATTCTATATCGTATCTATCAAAGTCTATTGATATTTGTGGGTATTTGGCTCGCCTACTATCCCAAGTAGTTCCAACTGATTTTTCTTCTGGTATTAAAGAATCTCTATATAATCTGATTAATCCATTTATATCAAAATCACCTACCGATTCTTTTATGATTACTTCAGCATCTTCATTAAACCTTTCTCTAATACTTCTGAATTGTTCTCTACCTGATTGAATATCAGGTCTAACTGATTCCACATATCCATCACCATCAATATCCTCAATGGTGTCTCTTATATCATCTGGAATTGGTTCGGGAGTTGGCGTTGGTATTGGTGTTGGTGTCTGAGTTGGAGGGGCATCATTACCACTATTAGTATTACCACTATTAGTGTTTCCACTATTGGGATAATATCCAGGTTCGGTTGGATTAAAATTTGGTGATTGTTGTTCTGCCATTATACTAATACCTTTCTATATAAATATTAGTTTTTAAGAAACATTATATTCCAGTATGCCCATCATCGTAGAATTGAACATTTACACCAGCTTCTTCAAACATAACCCAACTACGTTCAGCTGATTCATCCCACTTCTTACCTTTAGCACCGTGTCCGGCTTTTTCACAAAAAATACGAGTAATTCCAGCATTGATAATTCCTCTAGCACAATCTGAACAAGGGATACCACAACTAAGATACATAGTACAACCTTTTGTAGAAACTCCAATACGAGCTGCGTTATATATGGCATTTCTTTCAGCATGTTCAAACCAAAAATATTTCTCTGGTCTTTCTTGTCTTTCTTTTATATTATCATCAATACCTCTGGGAAATGAGTTGTAACCCGTTGATACGATTTCTTTATCTTTACCAACGATTACTGCACCAATCTGAGTTCTCTCATCTTTGGATTTGAGTTTAATTTGATGTGCTAAGTTTTGAAAGTATTCTACCCATCTCATAATAATAAGTATTTATAACTCAAAGATTTTTCCGTTTGAAGTTAATTTACCAAATCTACCATCTTTCATCACCGAACCATTTGAGAAGATTGTATCCAATCCGCTCAACTTCATTGTTCCCTGATTGATAATATCTTGGTGATTATGAATGTGTCCAAATAAACACAACTTTGGATTTACTTCCATTACTCTATTTAGAAGGGATTTATCACCACATCTTTCCAAATTACCGGCTCTATCAAATGATAAATCTAAGATACCTTTTGGAGGTCCGTGATTGATTACAATATCCACATCTTCATCAATAGCGTTTCTCCAAATTCTATCTAACTTAGTTCTATCTTTATTGAAAGCCCAACCATATCCAAATGTTGGGGTAAAGGGTGAACCAAAGATTTTTAATCCATCAATGGTTACACTTTCATTTTCCAAATAGATAATTTTGTGTCTTTCAAAATCCTCTTTGGTTACGAATTTGTTTTCAATAGAAGTATCGTGATTTCCGGCAACAAATATCTTATAGGGAATCTTTAGTGAACGATACCAATCAATAAAACCTCTTACCTCAACTTCATTAGGATAAGGGTCTCTTGGATTAGAACAATCCCCACTAAAAATAACCATATCAATATCAGTTGGAACTTCCAACAAATTGTGATAAGTGTGTGTATCTGATATGTGCCAAATTCTCATAACTAAATTCCTATTACTAATTCTTTATTTAACCAACCAATGATGAGTTCTAAATCACCATTAAGAGTTCTATTATGTGTTACCTTAATGTATGGAAAAATGTAAATTTGTCCCCATACTGAGTAGATGTTAAATTTTATTTTGCCCATTTTCCTCTTTGAACTAATTGAGAGATTATACCATATACTGATAAATCTTCATAAGTATCTTGAATGTTTTCACCAACCTCATCTGGTTGTCCTTTAACAACTAATTGTAGTAACCTCTGAATCTTATCATTCTTTCTAAACCACAATCCAGTTAGAGCAACTTTCTTATCATCATCGGTTTCCAATGAAGAACCTACTGATATGTTACCTGGTCCATAGTTTCTTTGTTTCTTACAAAAAGTTTCGTACATCTCATCTAAGATTGCCTTAAACTCATTACAAGTTTCGGGATAAGTTCTTTCACAAAATTCTACTGCTGTTTCTTTATTTGACATAATTTATATTTTATCTTTATGAACAAAGATACGAAAAATAATTGAAACATCCTAATGTTTTCAACTAAATTTGTAAAAAGTAAAAAAAGTTTAATTTTTTTTATCGTTTGGGGAATTAGGTATATATGTATATACACTAACACAAAATACTCTAAGGTGATGCTATGAGTTTAAATGCATCTAAACTTCAATAAGAAACGATTGTTGGTTCAGGTCAATTTTCTTTTTTAAAAATTTCAAAACAACAGTAACAGTGTAACAGGTGTAACAGTTATAACAGTTAAATAATAAAAATTAAAATAAAAATTTAAAAGTAATAACTAAATAACTTCGTAGTTAAACTTATCTATTCTTCTTACTACTCTATATGTTCTAGTTGTTGGGTCGTTAGAATCTAACTCATCCCTTTTGGATTCTGCGTCTGATTGAGAATCAAACTCATCCATTGAATCTTCTGAATTTAATTTATAAACCCAAATTTGTCTTTTTGCCCAATTAGGGTCAGTTCCATTATCGACAGGAACTAATTGTTTTTGTACTGCGTATTCTTTCATAATTCAACTCCTCTTTTTTGAAGTTCACTTTTAATCACTCCCTTTTTTCTTTTATAAGAAGGAGATTCATATAACTTTTTCAACTCCTCCGTAGTAGCTCCACTTACAGTATAATGTTGCATGAACCATTTGTTGGTCATTTTTCCATTTCTATCTTTTATGTATTGTTTACTACTTGGTTTTAATTTCGCAGGCATTGTTGTTATATAAGTTCGTTCTTATTTAAATATATGAATATATCATTTCCAATAATTTCTCCAAATCTAACATCAGATGGATAGTGAACTTTTGCAACTATCCTACTTCTAGCTATATCTTTTCCTAATTTAATAAACTCCATTTTGTGAGATGGATTTATTTCAGCTAAATAATTTGATATTAAGATACCTTGTGCAGCATGACCAGATGGATATGAAGGAGAATCTGCAGTTGTGTTTTTAATTTTATTTGTATCTAATGGAATTTCAAACTCTTTAGCCAACATATATGGTCTTGGTCTATTGTAGTGATATTTTAAATCCAATATAATAGAACCAGCAACGTTACCGAGTTCTACTACCTTATCTTTTGGAAAGTCAACACTTAATTGTTCACACAAGTCTTTGAATGATTGAGTAACCTCATCCATCTTTAATGTAAACTCATCATCACTTGGAATCTGAGATATATTAATCAACTCATATATAGTTCTCATTGATTCATTCTTATGTGGAGGATTTGATTTATATTTTTCAATATCGAAATCCTTAACAATAGAATCAGGAATTTCAGCGATACGTTCAGCATGTTCTGGCTTAACGGATTCACTATTTTTAAGATTCTTAATCTTAGCTACATTTTTGAAATCATATACTAACATATCTATAAATATATTATTCTACAATAATAGTTGTTTTTTCGATTTCAATATCAGAACTAATAAGAGATAAATATAATTCTTCTTTAGGCAATGACTTAGTGTAAATGATTTTAGTATTGATACCAATTGTAGGAATTATAGTTTCTTTACTAATCACAGAACCATTTAGTTCAGTTATTAGCAATATATGTTCTTCGGTTGTTAACACCTCAAATGAGTACTCTTGTCCATTTATAACTTTAGATATTGTTTCCTCAAATATCATTTCATATTGTGGTAGAGGTTGTACTTCCATCAACTCATCTGGTTGACATGCTACTAATATTAAGAATATGATTATATACTTTCTCATTTTATTATAAGATTTATTTTATTACCATCAACATCAACTAATTCAAAAAACTTTAATCCTAACAATCCTAATGTAGAACCAGTATCCGAACTTATGTTAAAGTTAAGTGTGTATTTTATTCCACCATTTAATGTGTGAGACCCATCAGAACTAAACGAGCCAATTGTTATATATCTACTTCTACTCGTTGTAAAACTATCGATTGATGAATCAGATATTTCTGAATCTAAGTAAACTAATTTTTCATTATCGAAGTAAACCTTAAACTGAGAACCTGTTATATTATAGGTATTATTAGGTATATCTATTGTCAACTTTAATTTATCAGCTTCTTTAACAATATCCAAAACAACACTTTGTTCAGTTGAATTATTTTTAGTAGATGAAATCTTACTACTCATTGATTGAGCTGCTGTTGTAAGATTACTTGGTTCGTGTGAGTGTGAAAAGTTTACATCACCCATAAATGCAACTTGGTATGTTTTAGATTGTTCAAATGTAGTAGAGTTTGGTGTATAAGAATCTAAAGTAGTATTTGGAATTCCACTATTCCAATTCGTTGTACTCCAATCATCATATCCACTATCGAATATCTTAACCACCTCACCAAATGTTTTATCAGCGAATGGGTCTGTATCACCATAGATATGTTGTAACATTAATTGAGTATCTACGAAATTAAAAGAACCATCTTCATTAACATCACCAAGTACATATTCAATACCTGTTGAGAATACACTACCACCACTATTACCGGGACCACTTCCACCAGATGTAAGTTGATTAAATGCCATTGCTAAATCTTGTACTGTTATTACATTATCATATTCATCATTATAGTAAGTTCCATCTACTGATAAATTTAATATATGTTCAGCAAATGAAGTGTTTTCTTCGAATGTAAATTCTGCTCTAATACCATAATAACTACCAGCATTTCGAATCACACCACTTCCATATGAACTATTAGATATGGCAGTTGTTAGATTACCTGGTATGTAATATTGTTGCCAACTATCTGAACCCTCACTTACACTATGAACGGTAATTGTTCCATCATACAAATCAAGTAATTGTAATGATTTTAAATCATTTGGGTCTGTATCAGGATTAGTAGAAGTAAATTCTCTACCATCAATCAGTATTCGATGTCTATCGTTTGTAGAATCATATGGATATAAAACTACCCACTCTACTGCACCACTTTCTGTGGTTGCTTTTAATGTACCATCACTCACTTGGTCTGTACTTATAGCAGTTTCATCAAAGGATATAGTACCATTATTCCCCAATGTATTTGAGGTAGCACAAATTCCACCTGCGTTATCAGTACACTCATAATAAATTGCAGAAGTAAATTTGGTTGCATCTAAATCAGTATGTAATTCATAAGTTAAAGATAGTTCGTGTGTTTCTTCTGGTGATGGGTCTACATTTGTCCAAGTTCCAAATTGATGATTGGAACTTATCCAATTGTAATTTGGTGAACTTGAATTTGCTGGTAGTGAATAACCAAAATAGTAATAATCCCCACCACCATATTCTTGGTATCTAAATTCAAACTCATACCATTTAGTTTTATCTAAAGTTGCAGTACCATATCGATTAGAACAACAACCCCATTGAAATGTAATTGTTTGCCAAGTAGTAGTTCCTACTTCTCTATATCTAGTTTCTGATGAATCATCTGCATAAGTTTTGAAATTATAAGTTCCATTTTTATTTGGTTTGAACCAACCCGAATAAACTATTGCAAAATACGAATTACCCCATCTCGGTGGATGTCCTCCATTTAAACCAGCTGAACTCCATGGTTGTGTTTCACCACTATGAGTTAGTGTTGTACCTGGTTGGTTTGTATCAACCATTGCATCAAACTCAGTAGTTGAATTAGCTCCACCATTATATGTTACACCATTATAAGTTGATGATGAACCATTACCAGAGTGAGTTTTATAGGATTTATAATTTATATATCCCTCACCAGTTTGTGAATATACTGAAACACAAACTAATAGTGTGGTTATAATACTTAAAATAAACTTTTTCATTTACTTTTTATCTGGGTTATCTATTCTAAAATATATTGATGCACCAACATAAGGT
>ERZ1039804.1295-NODE-1295-length-14617-cov-10.123815_pt1 | contig 14617 bp, 13 predicted proteins | sample MGYA00383089_ERZ1039804 | MGnify/ENA primary metagenome ERZ1039804 (study PRJEB29581, sample SAMEA5548359) | metagenome | biome: marine; feature: coastal; material: water | depth 1 m | study: Short-term variability in the microbial, nano- and picoplankton...
TAAAAGTCGTTCTTTCGTAATTTAGATTGGCACTGTTGTTTGGACCATTTGGATCTAGTAGTCTATCAACGTAATTAAATTGGTAAATTGCGGCATCTCTTTTATCGGTACTAATATATGGGAATATCTGACCGCTAAAGTCCGAAGCCGACATGTCGAACAGGGACGAATACAAAGCTGGCACCGTAACGGCGTTAGCATCAAGCATCTGGTTATAGGCCACGCTATCCGCAATTTCTGCTGGTGACCTTTGAGCAAAAATAAACTGGTTTAAAGAAACATTTTTCCCGAAGCTTTTTACTTGCGCATCAGTAACAGAGCTATTACTAGAGAACCCTGTAGAGAATAAGACAGCCGGCGTCGAAACTAATGTTTGGACAGTTTGCAGGGACGTAGATAAGTCGTAGTCTAGTACGCTATCAAACCCAAAGATATTCCCTTTATCACCCTCAGTATGTTTCTTTAGATCTTCAACGCCTGCCGTCAAAAAATCATCGAGAGTAAATGCGCTTGCTAGATCCCTAAAATAAGTGACCGTTTTTGAAAAGTCGTCACTAATAAATTGGGTGTCGCCAAACACTTTGCCTTGCAGTAAAACAGTGTTTGAAATTAAAGACGCCTGCTCATCAAAGGACCTAGAGTAAAATATAGTTATAATCTGTTCGTCAGATAGGCCTAGATCACTAGTTTTGTCAGTGCTTGTTCTTATAGAGGGAGTGTCTATAAGAGAGTATGAGTCTGAAAAAGACGTACCCACATCAAGAGATAGGGTATCTACAATAGAGTACGAGTCAGCAAAACGCCTGTTTAACGAATGCGCATCAAGGAATAGATCAGCCGCGTGAGCGTTCCTATAGGTGATACTTGCTGAAGGTTTTACGTATGCGGCAATAGCTCCACTGCTTAATACAGCGTTTAGCTTTACTACACCCGTAAGAACAGCTTTGAATGCCATTAACCGAAGTCACCGCGTACTTTAAGTTTAATTAAGTCATGCACCGTTTGCTTGCCGCCGTCGTCAAAGGTAAGCTCAAGCTCTCCCTCAAAAGTGCCCTCTTTATCTAACGTACCCTCTGGAAAATCAGTAAACACTTGGCCGGAGGCTGCATCAGAAACAATGCACGTTAAAGAAGTCTTAACTGTTGTCGACCCGACTTCGCGTATCCTTAGAACAACGCTTGCCCCATTTAGGGGGATAGGGGCCCAAGTATCACTATTATTTGCATCTAACCTTTTACCTTCCGCGGCCTGGTTGCTGTCTTTCAGCGTAAATTTCAACTCAGGTAATGTGTCGCCTTTAACTAAATTTATAGTGTCTGAATAAGCCATTTCTGTACCTATAGGTTAATTCGATTATATTAGCATTACTAATATATTACTACCAGTTAATAACACCAAAGAACCGGTGTTGTTTCTCTTATATCAACGTGAACGAACGTCTTTGCAACGCCGACTCCTTTAAACCCAAGCTCCAAAGCCTTCTCTACAATAAGTCGACGCTGCGCTCCGCCAGACACGCGTATATCCGCGGCGATCCCCTGGCTGTGGGTGCCTGGTTTTGACTTGCGTTTCTCTATTGGGTGGCCTTCTGGATCTCTAAAGCCGCTTGTTATAATAAAGGGAAAGCCACAGGCCTCTCGCAGCTCATCTAAACGGTTGATGAACTCAACTGACATCTCATTATTACCAGTTTCTTGGCAGTCAAAGTCAGAGTATTTAAAGTATTTGAAGTCGTAATATGGCATTAGTTTTATCCTTTCATCACCCAAGCTACCCAACCTAAAAAAGCCGCCCAAAAGGAAGCTAATAAAGCGGTGCCAAACTTGGCGGTATTTGTATTTGCAGCTGTTAATTCAGCCACCTCCTCGATCTGTTTTTCGTATTCGTCTAACCTAAATTCGTGCCGTTTTAACCGCCCGTCTACTCCCGTCAGTCTTTCTTCCACGCGTGCGACATTTGTAAGGACTTCGGTTAACTTGTCTATTTTGATTTCTAGCCGGTCAAAGCGACGGCTTGTTTCTGTGTCATTCATTTACGCATTCCCATAAGCTTTGATGCGCCCTTAATCCCGAAGGAACTTGAGATCGCAATAAATAGTAAATACTGATACCACTCAGGCAGGTCATTTAGTGTTTGAAACGCCTGCTTAGTGCGTTCGACCACTGACATATCGTCAGCAATAATTGCATAACCGACCATAAATATTGGTACAGCTAATATTATAGTCCAAAACTCATCTTTCCACGAGCTTGAAGAAGCGTCAGCCATCTTAGTTTCCCATTCAGCATCCGTCTCTATAACCTTCATTTTGGCTTTATGCTTGGCTTGTTTCTCTTCTGCTTTGTTTGCGAGATAGCCTTTCGCTAAATTGGCTACTGGCCCTATTAAATTTAGAAAGCCCATAAACTTCTCCTATAGAACTATGTTATATCCAGGGATTATTCGGGCAGGTACGATATCGTCAAAGAAACTCTTGCCCTTATACAGTCCCATTCCAATGTCGTCGACTATGAAACCTGCTGTTGGCCCGAATAAAGCGCCAACACCTGTCTGACCCCACTCCATCGACTTAAATGTCATACCTATAATAGATAAAGGACCTGCGTAACCCGATCGGTCAACGATCTCTCCTAAGTACTCAGCGTAGCCCATGCGATCTGACCTGAAGTAACGACCGTTCGCTTCAACGCCTGGGAGAACGCCCGCGATACCTACCTTTGCTAGCTCCCTAAGTTCCAACGAAAGCATGGCTAGAGGCATAAACGCGCCAGCCGCTAGGATGCCAGTCATACCAATAGCCGTAAGCTTATCGGCTGTAGTCCCACCCTCTGCAAGACGTTTGCCCATCTCCCGCTTTAACCCACCGATGACTACTTTACCGAATGAATAGAGGTAGGATTTTAGTGCCCATATCAATTGATACCGTGGGTCATTTGCCCATGCAGGCCTTTCAGCGGCATTGGGCCGAAGCATAGAGTTCTCAACAAAACGTTGTAGTGCTGCTTTAACAGCGGCACCTTCTGGGCCATCGAATGTATAGTTCGCGCCGTCCTTTTGCTGAGATTTCCACGCATTAACCTGCTCTGCCGTCACGCCGTGATCACGAAGGTATCTTTCAGAGCGGTCTATCTGCGTCTTCGGGTCGGAATGAGTTGTCAAAAATTCTACGCCCATTACTGAAGCGTATTCTCTAGTGAACCTAGTAAACCAATCTAAACCTATTTTTTGGAAAAACTTATCTGACCACTTTCTTACTCTGGGGTCTAAGTACTCAGCATCGGCATCAGTTAGACCAAGGTTCCCCATAGCAGTGCTATAGGCTACGCCAAGGGACCTTGCTAACTGTATAGATTGCTCAGGATTGCCTTGGAGGCGGGTCTTAAATGCTTTTATAGCCATCTCAAAAGAATCTAGTTCTCTCCCGTTAACAATCGCCCCACCTAGTTCAGTAATAGAGCCAATAGTCGCAAGCGGAAGCAAAGTAACCCAGTTAAATAACTGAAGGTAGCTTTGTATTTTTTGCAGTTTTGGGTTCATCGGTTTATCTGTGTACCCAAGATATCGCTCTATAGTTGCTACGGCTTCCTTCCTATCTTCGGGCGACAGTTTGTCTAACTCTTCTTTTAATATGTCCTTACCGTTTTCGTCAGTCGTATAACGCTTAAACTCTGTGCGGGTTATTACGTGGCGGAGATATTTTAAAAGTGCTATCTCAGGAGGTTCCAAGAACTCAGAAAGCTCAGCAGGATCAATGCCGTCGGTGAATATTCGGGCTTCGTCTATACGGCTTACTGGATTAGTAGCGTCGAAAGTAATTTCAGCGGAATCATTAAGAACAGAAGCCTGTCTTGCGATAAGCCCGTCAACAACTTTAGCTACTTCTTCTCTGGAAAGCTCTGGCTTTTTGGACAGAATTAGGTCTATAAATGGCTCTGGGTTTTCGTATATTTTTGCTAGGTTAAGGACAACAGGGAAGTAATCTTTTCTTTTACCTATATCATTTCCTGGAACCTTAGAAATATAGTTGTCGTGGACTCCCTCTAACCATTGCCTAATCTCTAGGGCTTTACCTTTTAGTGATGACGTTGGTTTGCCTGACGCTGCGTCCTCAAGCGCTTTTTGTATTTCTGGCGTGTCCCAGTTTTGGCCTAGCATATCTTCAAGGTCATTAAAAAACTGGCCGCGGACATGATCTTTAGACTTTATGAAGCCTACTTTGCTACCTGCATTAGATTGGACATAAAACATGTCGGCAATCTTAGAGCTTATCCCTCTTAGGATATTGTCTTCAGCTAGGATTACTTTTAGGAAGGTATGGCCTGGTGCGCTCTTAAACAGTTTTTTAAGCTTGCTAATCTGCTCGCCCATAGCCTCTTGAGCTTTAGAATTTGCTGCGGCTTCCATCTCCCTAATTAGGGCTTTTTGATCGTACGATATATCCCTAGCCCCAACAGCTTCGTTTAAAGATATGTTCTCGCGTTGAGCCGCTACAGTGTTGTCGACAAAGTCGGTAAAGGCGTCCGACCGTCTTTCTTTAGCAAAGCGTCTTTGTAGATTCGGTGCTATTGCTTTCCAAAGTTTTAACAACTTCTCAGCCGTATCTTTAAATAATCTTTGTACTACGCCCGCTGCTTGTTTTTTCTCTTTGAAATAGATAGCCTTTGCCCAAATAGCAGTTTGATCGGCGAACCACTCTTCAAAATCTAAACCCTCTTTTTTGGCATCTGACTTATCATAAGCATCTATAAGTTTGCGACGCACTGCGTTCCGCTCTAAAGAGTTGTCCATCTCCTCATTAAACAGAGCGTGTCCTAGCTCATGAGCTACAACAAGAGCGCTTTGTAGATCGTTCCCTTTAGTGTTGTCTACAATAACAAGATGAGAGTTGGCAAAACTAATATACCTACCCATTGCAGTCGGACTGTTTTTAAGGTTCTGGTATTGGCTGTAAACCAACTCACCCACTTTCTCGTCGCCAAACAGGGCTTTTATCTCTTGCTCACTCATACTGTTTAGTTCTTTTACACCAAGTGCTGTAATGGTTTTCTTGAACTTAAGTACTCTGTTTACTTGCGCGATAAACTTGTCTGTAATTTTCCCTAACGAGCCTACGGGGTAATTAACCGGTAAAAATCTAGCCTTCGTTTTCGGTGCTCGAGACTTCTTAGCTCTACTAGATCTGTCTTGTGACTTAGGGTCATCCTCAAAGTTAAGACGGGTTTTTAGTATTGGTTGCCGCTCTTCGTCATATAACTGTTGCTCGCGCATTCGTGTAGATTCATCTACTACTGATTCATTTGTTCGTGCTTGCGGAGTCTCATTTTCTTGTTCTTGATCATTCGAAACTTCTGAATCTTGCTCGATAAATGTCGGGTCTAAATACCCTCTAGATTGCGTAGTCTGAACTGTGGCGCCTCTAGCTCTAGCTTCTTTAGCAGCGTCCAGAGCCTCTTGACGGTCTTTAAACCTAAACCTAAAAGGTGATCCTGAGCGTTCGGTGCCATTTACGGTATACGTGATTGGGTCTGTAGTTTCCTGTTCTGGTTGCAACACCTCGTTAAGGGTTACGTTAGACCCATCAATACGTGCGCCAGCTACATACTCTGAGTCAACCTGCTCGCGCAAAGGTTTATTAGCGTCTATCTCAAAGATAGATTTGTTCCCAATACGAATGTCATAGCCAGTATCTGATAGCTGCATGTCTGCAAGAAAAGTACTTAGGCCACGACGTGCTCCCTCAAGTGGGTTATCGCCATATATATCATCGCCCCTACCAGCTAGCAATTGTTTTCCGGCTGTAGCTAACTGTGCAAGGTTAATTGCCCGTTGCTTACCATCAGGTGTTACTAAAAAGACGCCTGATCCTTTTGAAAACTTTGAGCTAGCTGCATCTAATAAGGTTCTAATAACGCCTTCTTTGTTCTCAGCAAGAGGGTCAACTGGTTTAGCCTCAAAGGTAGCTGAATATTTACCGTCTTTTTCGGTAATCTTTACTTCTACTTCAGGGTTGTTACGTTGGCTTTCTGAAACATTATTTAGGAATGTTTCAGTCATGCCTGCATAAAACGGGTCGTTCCAATTAACTTCACCGAATTCACTTTGGAAGTTATCACGAGCTGACTGAGTGTTATCAAAAGTTCTACTCGGATCAGCTTTTGTATCCCCTGTGGCGGCCTCTACGGTTTCGGGGGTGAAATCGAATTCTTGCTGGCCTTGTCCCGCGAAAGCTTCTTGGACATCTTCAGGGATGTCCATACCCTTCACTTCTGGACCTGTATCCTTTGCGGCTTTTTCAGCGTCAAGACGTTTTTTTCTATCAGCTAAAGCGCTGTCTAAAGAGGTTATTTTAAACTTACCAACTGGAGATAGCGCTTTAGCTGCTTCTACTGCCGCCTCAGTGCCCTCTCTATTTGTTAGTTCCTCTGATACTATTCTTCCACTATCATCAAGAGCCTGAACAACTACTCTAGCGCCTTCTGCTGGCTTAGTGGAGCTATAGCCGAGAACTTCGCCTAGCTTGTTGTCCGTCGCCCCGTCTGCAAGTACTTCGGTGACAACATCCTTTTCGCCCATTATTGTGCCACGACCTGGTATATGAGCAGCAAATACTTGATTACCGTCGATGTTTAACTCAACGACCTTTCCCGACTCCATGTCTTTTTGTTTTTGGCCTGCTACCCAAACTGCCTTCTTTGTACTATCTGGGTTTAATACTGCATCTAGTTGCGCGGCTATAGTTGCAACATCTTCGGTTGTGGTATTACCTGTATTCAGATCGCCGAACCGTTCTTTATTGTCTTGCTCGTCTTGTTGCTGAGCTCGCCCTTCTTGTATTTTCTCGCCGGCTTTCTCAAAAATTCGTTTTGTAGCTCTAACCCCTCCGGCTGTAGCGCCGCCCGCTCCACCTAGACCTATACCTCCAGCGATACCCATGAAGAAAGCCTGCCCAATTCGCATTTTCGCCTCTGCTGGATCGTAATCAGGGTCCATTGAGAATCTATTAACTACGGCAATAGTCTCTTGACCCGCTTCGGTAACGCCCTCAGTTGCTCCGCCTTTTGCTATTGACTTAGCTATATCTTTTGCGAGCCCTCCCATAATCGACTCACTACCAACAGACTTGGCCTTAGCGACCTTACCCAAAGACTTTAACATTACGAGAGGAGTTGCAATTTCAAGTGCAGCTTGCGGAGTAGCTACAGCCAAGGAGCGGAAAGCTAGATCAGCATCTGGTTCACGGCCTGCTTCAATACCTTCGGAAAAGTTCTGACCGGCGAGCGGAACATAGCCGCCTGCAAAACCACCTGCCACAGTGCCTCTTTTAAAAGTGGCTTTTTTCAGGGTGTCGTAAACTGAATCAACTAACTTTTTCTCTGCTACTGTTGCAACGCCCGCAGCAACATTCTCTGCAGACTCTTGGATAAGTTTCTTGGCAGCTAACTTCGAACCGCCGGATATTAGCGCCCTGCCCCCGAAATTGACTAATAGAGACGCCCCACCAGTAGCTAGCGCTGGTGCTACAGTTGTCACTACAGAAGGTGCAGCCTGACCCACGCCGACTGCTAATTGCGTAAGGGCACCGCTAAAAGATGGGTTTTCAGTAAATTCAGACCAGGTTTGTATATTAGATAAAGCAGTCGCCGCTTCATTGTCGTAGTCTTGAGCTTTAGCTAACGCGTTATCTCGGTCTTGGTCGTCGCCAGTAATAGCATTAAAAAGAGCATTAAAGTTCTGACCGCCCGATTGAAGCCCGTACAAACCAGCTTCTGCACCGCGCTTTACAGTCTCGCCAAAACTTCTTGGGGCTACAGGATCGGGTATTTCGGTCTCTACAGACTCAATTACGCCCTGGTCGAGAGGCGCGTCAGATGAGTTAAGGATGCCAGCGAAAATGCGGTCATCTAGCAAACCGTTATTCGCCATTTACTTACTCCGAGCTGCCGCTGCACGCTCTCTAGTCGTATTTTTTATAGCGAGCTTTTCAATGTTAGTAAGAGGCCCAGAACCATAGACGTCTTTGAATTTTTCGGGGCTCATTGGAAAGTTAATTTTCCCTCCATTAGCATCCCTAAAGTAAAAAGCCTTTGCTTTATTTGTTTTAGGGTCTATTTCAGCTCTTAGTAACCCTGACAGAGAGTTGCTACCGATCCTAATTTGGCCGTTTTGGTTAAACCAGTTTTCAAGCCGGTCCGAAAAGTCCAGCCACCCTGGAGAGGAGTCAGCTTGTATGCTCTGCATGTGGTACATAGTTGCTTCCAGTGCTATTGACTGGTTTGCTACTCTCTCATCACCGAGAAGTGACATCGATTTATCCCATATAGCACCTACTTCTACAGACATTTCTGGGGACGGGGCGATAGGGTCTCCATCTTCATCGACGCTCATAGCCTTAACCTTCGAGAGAGCGTCGATTGAGCTAAGCATCGCCTCATTAAAGCCATCAATTTGGTCCTTTAGGGAATCTTGGACGCTTTGTGCGTACTCCCTTTGACGTACTTCTAGGTTACCTTTGTTGACGCCTAGCGTAGCCATGTCAGCTGCATCTTTGTCAGTGCTACCCGTAAGCCCCATATTAACAAGCTGATTAGCGACTTTTAATTTGTCCTCGACGCTCCCGCCTTGTCTTGACGCCATCATAAATGAAACGCGCATGAGGTCTTCAGATGGCAGCTTGTATAGCTCCTCTTTTGAAGTTACGCCATACTGCTGAAGTAGCTGGCCTGTCGCTTGGTAATCCTGTTCTGTCGGCTCTGTTTCTGGGTTAGCAATAGCAGTGGCCATATCATCTTTAGTACTAATGTTTTTAACGGCGTCAGAAGCTACTTCGGCAAGCGGGCTTTGCTGGTTAGGTTCTTGAGAGTCAGTCCCTATACCTGCTTCAGCCCGTAGTTTTTGTAACTCTTCGCGCTTACCTGGGAGGTTGTCTCTATCGCCGAAATCGAAAGGCTCTTTGTCCTTTGCTGCTCTAACTTTGTTTAGCTTCTCTCTGTTGGCCTCAGTTATAGCTATCTCTTTCTCTAAAGCCTTTATTTTTCGAAGCCTATTCTCAGCTACTTGGTCTTTACGAGCGTTTCTTCTGCGGTCACTCGCGTTAGCCGGCTTTGTTGCCTCGTCTACTTTTTTATCTACTGCAGCTTGCACGCTGTTTATGCCGTTCTCTCTAGCATCAGCAATTGTTTCTGCTGAGTAGTTACCAGACTGCTCCAACTGATCTACTACTTCAGTTTCTACAGCACTTACGTCGACGCCTTGATCTGCTGCTATCTCAGCGACTGAATCTGTGTCAGCATTAGTGACAATCGCGCCTATATTAGTCAGGGCGCCTGGATCTTGAGCTATAGGGCTGTTTTTAACGCTTTCTAATGTTCTCTGTTTAATAGCCTGCTCAATTAGTAGGTTAGCGTCTCTCCTAAAAGTATTATTATTTGCGCCCGCACCAATGGCCGTCATCTGACGCATGGTGTTTTGACCAAACTTTTGGAAATCATCTTTATTAAACCTTACTACAACATCGTCATCTTGCGCTGTCCTGTTCTGAGTCACAGGAACTTCTCGTCCATCAGGGCGCATTACCTTGACGACCACGTCACCTGTATCTGGGTTGATATCAAATCCAGATACTTTCGTCTGTATCTTCCTACCTTTTTCGTCGACGGCGACATTAAAAGCAGGGTCTCTGTTTAATACGCTAGCAGCTAATTCTGGTTGTTCTTTGGCTAATCGATAGAAGTCATAGGTATCATAAGCAGCATTAGGGTCTGTAGAGGTGATTCGATAGTTTCCCGCGCCCTCAACTTTTGCCATTATGTCGGCCTCATTACGGCGATCTAAGGCGTATTGATTATCTTCTAGTTTTTGATTGTTCAGCTGCGACTGCTGCAGGTTTTGGGGGACCTTAGCCAGTGTAGTGAACATGTTGTTTATTGAGTCTGCAACTGTGGAACGAACAGCCATTCTTATCTCCTAAAATGCCAACGCCATTAGGGCCATGCCGCCTAACGAAGCTACTGTTGAATAAGTTTGTGCCTTCGATTGCGCGCGAGCCTGTTCGTAAGCATTTTTACGTTGGGTTGCATCAGCTGCTGCTGAGCCTAATTGGTTTTGCGAAGCCCTGTTCACACCCTGTCCGATATTTATAAGGTCAGACATAAGGGCTGTATTGGCCTCTTTCTGAGCTATACGCGAGTTATTTATCGCCTGTGTGGCTCCAAGTTGGCTACCTCTCTGCAACGCTCTTTTCTGTTCTTCAACTTGAGCAGGCGTTAGTGAAGCCCCATATCGATTAGCTTGCCTGTCTACAACCCCTTGCGACATGTCTTGTGCCAGTTTGGAGTCTTCTTTTGCAGCGTCAATAAGGCTCGTATCGTTTTTCGCTTTTTGGATCTGCTCTTTTTCGAAGTCGCTGTAGTTCTCTTTGAAGTCTAGATACTCTCTACGAGTTAGGTCTGCGTAGACTGTGTCTGGCTTTTCTATATTTACTAGCCCAGCCTCTTCGTTCTCAATTGCCTCCTCAGCTGTTTTCTTAGCCTCCATTTCCGCTAACACTTTTTTAGTAACTGCGGATACCGCCGCCGCGCTAAAATTACTCATACAACCCCCTTAAAATGTTCCAGCTTGTTTAGCGAAGCTCATTCGCTGGCTAGCTCCGCTTGCTAGCCCACCGCTTGCAGTATTTGGCGTGAAGAACGTTCCGCCACTTTCTAAGTTAGCAGCGCCGGCTGTTGCTGCTTTTGTACCTAGCTCTACGGCGGCATTTAGTTTTGCTTGGCGAACGTCTTGATTTGCTTTTGCTTTAGTCAACGCTTGAGAAGTAGCTAGCCGTGATGCTTGCGCCATACCTGTTTGTGCATCCGCCGCTTGACCCCTAGCTGTGCCAAGTACGTTACTAGCCATTTTGTTTTGTATGTTTTTGCCGGTTGTATTCGCTTGGCCTAACTGTGCCTGATACGCTTGTGACATGTCACTGGACAAATTATTTGCTTGGGTCTGACCGTAGCTCATGTCACTAGTCAAAGCCTGCATAGTGTCAGCGTTGGCTCGCCCCCTGAGTAGGTTTTGTGGATCGTCTGATTTAGACTGATCGCGCATCTCACGGAGCAAAGGATCGTAGTTCTTTTTGAAATCATTGTACTCAGCCATAGCCACGGCTGCGGACATTTTTTCAGACTCTGATGCTTTGTATTCTTCTTTTTTAGGTTTACTTCCCATTACAGCTCTCTCGTAAAAATAACTGCTTCTTTACGCCACCCCTCGGCTGCTAAGTATTTCTCAACCTGTGGGACGGCCGTTCGTGTTTCTATTTTTTCGTATCCAGCTTTAGCTGCGTTATCAGCAAAAAAATCGTAGTACTTAACTGCACAACTTTGCCCTCTCTTCCTCGCCCAGGCTATCCATAAAAGGAAGGTGGATTTGTCGTTAAACTCGTCTTTTAAACCTGAGCTAATTACAAACCCTTCTGGGGCAACCCATAAAAGAGCCTCACCATTTACACATTGTGCGTATATGTCTTCAGGTCTGAAAGTAAGCTGCGGCTGCTCTAGCAATACCTCTTCTATACCTTCTCTAACCCACGTCCATTCGTGACGAATATCTGCGAGCCTGGGCTCAATAGGATGTTCTCCATCCTCGCTTAGCGTGTCTTGTTCTTTGTGGTAATCCACCATAATTAACCTTCCTAGCTACGCCTTCATCGGCATGTTTTGCTCGTCTTTCTGCGTTACGAACACCTTCAATAAATGCGGCGCCATACACCTGAGCACCTGACAAATCTGACCAATCCTTATTAGGTATCCTCAAAAGTCTGAAAAGGGCACCGTTTACAATAGTGTCTCTATAATCGGACATTACTTCGTCATCACAAGCTGTGGACGTATGCGTTGGTTTAAGCTGCACACGCACGATTGTGCTGGATGCTTTCTTCTCTGAGGGGACGGGCACTAGCCAGAAAACGCTAGGGCTCTGCTTAATAAAGTATTTTGGCGTAGAAAACCTATCTTCCTCTCGCCATTTAGGCTCACGCTGCTCTAGTAACGTAGTAGACATAGGCTCTAAGTCTTTACCTAAGTGGGAGGCCCACATTATCTTGTGGACTGCAGTTCCATTAGGCGCCTCAAGATCATATTCATACGCTTTTGCAATAGTGGTGATTGGGTCTAACTGCGCTTGGTAAGCGCCCGACTTCTCACAGAACTCAATTACAGCTGACCTAATGCTGCTTTCTGCTAGTGAGTCTGGGCAGCCAGCAACCATTGGTAGAATTTCAGGTAATAACGATTCATAAGAAGTCGGCATTGCTTACCCCATAGTCGGCGCTGGTTGTCGTCTTTCCACATTTGGGTTTGTAACTGCGTCAATTTGACCTTTGCCTGTAATAGCAGAAGTAAATAATTGATAATGGCTAGAGGCGCGTTGCGAATTACCAGCGAACTCTGCATCTTTCATATAAGCCATATAAAGGACGTAATTCAGGACTGCGTTTGCGAAGATGTCGGGTATTGACAAGTTACCGCCGCTAGCAACAGTGCTCGGGTTAGCTGAGTATATAATCTCTAAAAAAGCGTTACCGTCTACACCTGGATACACGTAGAAATTACGTGGGTTCGATTCGTCGTATAGGTAGTGCTTAACTAAACTGCCATGCGTTGCATCGCCACCGACATCTGGATCGTGCCAATCAGGAGTTTGTGCGTCTAGCACCTCACGGTCTACTAGTCTAACGGCTCTTTTACCATCACCACCGCTGGCGGCTGACATGTTTCTAACAGCCTTTAAAAGTCTATTACCGTCTGTCGGTATAGTCTGTTTAGTGCCAGGCACGAGTGTAATCGTGTTATTTGCTGCAGAAGCATCTGGTTTTAGTAGAGCGATTTCGCGCTGTGCGTCGTTCACCCACAAGACTAACTCAGCCACTACTGGCCAACGTACACCTGTCGTGTCTTGTAATACTGTTTGAACTCTATCAATAACGCTGTTGACTGTGACTGCCATAATATTTTACCTATGAGTTAAGTGCTATTTCCCAAGCTGCGTCGCGATCGTCGGCTCTAACAGTTCGGCCTAACATTTTGTTAACGACAGCTGCTTTTGGCGAGCCGTCGTTCTTGAATGAATTTGGGTCAGCCTCTTCGATTAACTTCTGAAGGGCTTCTACTACCTCTGTATCTACAGAGGGTTCTTCTATCACTTCTTCAAAAACCGCTTCTTCGGGTTCTTGATGCGCTACGTTGTTTTTGTTGTAGAGCTCTGCGCCAGCTTGGATTGCTGCGGTACCTAACGCCTCGCCTACCTCAATAGGAACGCCGGTCTTCATACGAATACACGCGCCCCAATTTGTCCCTACATACAAGTCTGTTTTACTAACAATTTTCATTTGTACTCCTTACAGAAAAAATGCCCCCTGCGTAAACAGGGGGCGGGTATCACTTAAAACGCTGTATCTACTGCGATTACACCGAAGTCTTCAGAAGTACCTGAAACGTCAGTGTTGTACTTAGGCTTACGTAGGCCGAAGATCTTGCCTACAGAAATACCTGACTGGTTACCGTAGTCGAAAGTATCTTCAACCATTTCTGGTAAACCGATATCAGCCATAGCAAGTGCTTGAGCACCGCAGAACAATGCACGTGCGTAGTCTACAGAACCGTCTGCGCCACCTTTAGTACCAGCAGCACCTAGGGTAAGGCCGCCAGCGTAACCGTCTACAGTAATGTCATCTGCACCAGCAGTGTTGAATACGTGACGGAACTCATGAATCATCACGCCATCAACCATAACGCTTGCAGTACCTGAGAACAGGCTATTAGAAGCACCACGAACGCCGGCGTTACGAACGTTAGCAATGAAGTCTGGATCAAGCTTAAGGCCAGCCATTTGCTGTGGAGTAACAAACATGTGGAATACTTCTTGGTTACCGCTAGCACGGATACCACGGATATAGTTATCTTTAGCGTACGCTTTTAAGTTAACGATTGAGGAGTAGCTCAACTTGTCAGCAGCTACAATAGCATCAGTAGCGCCAGCAACAATGTCACCAGCTGCTGTTACGCGACGGTGACGTGCTGCAGTTGGAGCAGTTACGTCTGAAGCAAACTCAAGATCAGCGAGCTCGTGGCCAGCAGAGTTTGAAGCAGGGCGTAGAGCGCCATTATTCTTTAAACCGTAACCAACGCCCGAAAGAGTTAGGAATGCTAACTGGTCAATACGGTCAGCCATTGCATAAGCAAGAGCATCGCGAGATTGCTCACGGAAGTTTACTACAGTCTTTTGGTCAGCCATACGACCGGCGATTCTGTTAGCAAAACGCAATTGATCCAGCTCAATGCTGATGTCATATGCGCGCAATGCTTCTTCGTTGCCTTCTAGAGTGTTATCACCTGTGATACCGTCTCCAGTCATGTCAGCTAGCAATGTAATGTTAGCTTTTGTACCTTTTTGAGACTTAGTTAATTCAGTAACACGCTGGACCATAGCGTTTGAGCCAGTACCTGCGAATTGGTTGATGAAAGATTGGTTACGTGCAACTTTCCAAAAGTCACGTGACCACGCCTGAAGTTGGTCGCCTGAAAGCGTACCGAAATTTGTTAAAGCCATGATGGGCTCCTTAATTAGTTGGGTAAAA
>ERZ1039804.1298-NODE-1298-length-14588-cov-5.091309_pt1 | contig 14588 bp, 16 predicted proteins | sample MGYA00383089_ERZ1039804 | MGnify/ENA primary metagenome ERZ1039804 (study PRJEB29581, sample SAMEA5548359) | metagenome | biome: marine; feature: coastal; material: water | depth 1 m | study: Short-term variability in the microbial, nano- and picoplankton...
GTAATACCCTGCAGTTGCATCGTTTGATATTTGTTTCTTTTCTGCTACTTCTGTTACGTATCCATCTTCATCAGTCTTTGCGTATGACCATTTAGGTCCATCTCCTTTAAAGCACGGCATTCCTCCATCATGCAGACTTAATCTACTGTATGTTTCGTTAGGATCGTAGTCAATCATTTGATCAGAGTTAAAACTTAGGAGAGGTACTTTATTATCTATAAACTCTTTTGCTGTTAATAGTGTACATGCAGCACCTTCTGTAATTCCATCTAGTTTAACAATTTCTATATTATCATGACCAATCATTTTATTAAACAAAGTAAAATCATATTGCTCATAATCAGCTTTTTGACATAGTATGATAAATTTAAAATTTTTATCAAACTCTATATTAAGATTTTCTACAACTCTTTGAATCATAGGTTTTCCTTCTACGTTAATAAACGGTTTAGAGTCTTTATAACCTTTTTGTCTAAATCTAGACCCTCTACCTGCCATAGGTAGTACTATATTAAAAAACTGTTTCATTATATAAAAAAATCTTTAGGGTGAATACCTCTATCGTCTATAAATATATCAGCATCAAAAGGTTTAAAATATAGGTGATGATATTTACATCCCCACATCTCTAATTGAGATTCTGTAATCGGTCTGTAATAAGCTTCTCCTCTTCCGCTTTTATTTCCTCTGGCAGTATAATAAATAATGGTGTTACCTTCATCGTACATTTTATTTATTTTTTCTATCCTGTCTAAGTATGGTTTTCTACCTATTACCGGTCCTTCTTCTTTACATATAGTATCATCTATATCAATAACGTATTTTTTAACATTCATAATTTTAACTTACCTATTATTTTATCTTGGTTGTATAGTCTGTATACAATAGATTTATTTTTAACATCAATATTCAAGCTTAATCTATCATTATTCCAATATCCTGGTTTTAATTTACCAAGTAATCTGTTTTTATTATGACTTCTACGACCACTTATAATTTCAAAAATATCTGATTTACATTTTATGAAGAATAAATAATCATATCCTGCTAGTGCTCCTAAATAACTTCTATGAGTACCTCTAGTTAAAAAAGCTTCATCTAAGAAAAAAGCCGGGTAAATTATACCGTCTTTCTTCATACTAGTGTACCATTCGAAACTAAAATCAGATCTCCATTTTTGTGAACCACATCTTATGTCATATATTTTTTCTACTTCTTTCCAGTCTCCTTCCCAACCGCACGTATCTTCTACATCTCTAACAAATTCTCTTACTATATCTAAAGTGTCTGAGCTTATGCTGCATGATTGGTAGTTATTAATTATTTCTTTTGGTATACTTAAAAGTATAAATTTAGAATTTAAATAAGATTCTTTAGGAATAGTTTTACCTGTTATACAAGGTTTAATGTTTAAATATGAGTTTACATATTTCTTACTAAAACTACCCTTTTCATAAACATATTTTTCATTACCAGAAGGAGTCTTTATTAGAGTTTTTTTAAACGACTCTTTGTTTATACTATCATTTAAATTCCATTCTCCACTTTCAATTAAAATTTTATTTACTTTAAGATATAATTTTTCTATATCTTTGTATGTTAATATGTCAAAAACTTTAAGTTTATCAAAAACATCTGTATAAAATTTTGTATAGCTATTAATGTATTCCACTACTCAATGCTTTGACTAATTTAAAATCTAATTCTGTATCTACATCTACTAATTCATCTTCAGGCCAATCTACTTGATAAGGATAAGGATCATTATGAGTATTAGAAAATAATTCCCAGTTGTTAAGCATATATTCTTTCTTATAGAAAACTAACGAATGAGTAGCTTTGAATAAACTTGGTCCTGAAGTGGTAGACAGTCTGTCGTTTTCTTTAAAATTTACTGGTTTTAATCCATCACTCCAAAAAAAGTTACGTTCTCTTGCTACTGTAATCGCACTATCATGAGAACTAGTTTTAAACCAATCGATAGTTGATTGTAATTTATCTATGTTCAAAAAAGGTTGACAGGGATTATAGTTACATATATAATCAGATTCAACATTTTCTAGGTGTTTGTACATAACAGAGTGGTGAGCATTACCGGGTGCTACGGAAGCGTATTCTCTGTGAAGTATTTGTACTCCTGGAATATAGTGGTCAATTATCTCTTGCTCATGTGCTGCTAAAAACTTTTCTTCTACATTAGATAGTTTGCTTACATTATTTAAAGCAATCGTGAGTAGAGTATCACCATGTTCATTGATAGGTCTTAAATGCTTTTCAGGGCATCTAGTGCTTTTCATTCTGGCGTGTATAATAACTGCTAATGTTTTCATATAACTATTTTTTTATCTTCTATGTAGTACTCTTGAGATTGTTTTTCTAAGTCAACAATCATTTTCAAACACTTACCTCCAAAAAATTCAGGAGTGTTAACTTCAAAGGTTTGTTTTATTCCTTTTCTCTTGTCGTATTGTAATATAATCGGTACATCACTACCTGTCATTGATAGTAGAAAAGCTCTATGAGTACCTCTCCGTAACATAAAGTCTTTATCGTTATAACAGATAGGGAATAGTAACCCTTTTGTATAAATAGATATGTATTGCGCAATATCAAAGTCTTGTTTCCATTTAAGACACTTGTGGGTTTCATAAGCATCTGTATAGCTAGAAAACTCAGGGTAATTTTTATCAAATTTAGCTTCTACTTTCTTCCAATTGTTATATTTCCAACCATCACTACCGTATGTCTCCTCTACTTCCCTGATAAATTTTTTTGCTATGGAAATATCTTTATTATCATGTACTTGAGTCATATATTTTGTAATTAACTGAGAAGGTAATGTTAAATATATAAAATGAGTCCATGATTCTCCGTATCCTAACATATTCATAGAAATAGTATCTGCTTTTGCCATTACTATTCCTTCTTTTGTAGGATCAACATTATAATAAACCGGGTCAAAGCCATCCCAGTTTTTATTTTCATCTATATCTTCCGTATCTGAGTTAATTGGACGTTCATTCCAACCTGATTTATCATAGTCAGGTTTAAGTTTATTAGATACGTTTAAATAAGTGTCTACTACATCGTCATACTCTACTATATCAAATGGTTTATATTTTCTAAAGTCTTCAAACCAGTAGTCAACTTTACTACTTATATCTTTTCTTTCGAACGTATAGTTAAACTTTTCACTGTCTTTAATTATATCAGAATTAAAGTTCATATTCTTAAAATACCAGGAGTAATGTTTATTTTTCCAGTTAGTAAAATTTTTGTGGGGAAGCTTAGCTGTTATTCCTATCTTATCACATATATACTTAAAATCTTGTTCTATATTTTCATATCTACCTATAAAATCAATAAATGGTAAAGTATTAATATTGTGGTTAAATTTTCCTTTAAGAAAATCTAATTGAGAAATAGTATGAATAAATTCTGAAAAGTAATTAGAAGTATCTTTATGATTATCAAAGAAATCTATATCTGTTGGTTTTACTGAGGTCTTATATTGTTGTTCATAGCAGAATTGAGGATTATTACTGAAAGATTCAAAAGAAAAGTTTGCATTAATTTCTTCTTTATATCTATAGTCAGATACTATTCTATCCCAAGGATTTCTTACAAACGTAAACACAAAATAATCTCTAAGTATCTCTTCATTTAAATCATCATAGTGTATATGAAAAGATTGATAGGTATCCTTTATACCTAATGCTTCGTATAGTGCACTACCTATAGACATTCCACCAGTTTTAGGAGTATGTAGGTATATAAATTTATGTTTATGGTTAATCATAAAAATTTATATGTTTAAGGTATTGTTCTTGATCTAACAGATGGTAATTGCTCCAGTCTGATAGTTTTATATAGTTATCCTCTAAATAATTTACATTCATTCCTGGTTCTTCTGTGATTAACCAATCATCAACTAATATAATTGGAAATAATTTAGCGAAATGTTCTGTAAGTATATTCCTATGGCAAATTGGTATTACTTTAAGATAGAGACATTCCCACATTCTATGACAATCTATCCCATTACCTTCTGGGCTTAAGCAGTATTTAGATAGAGTTAAGTCTTCAAGGTAACCTTTAAAGTCTCTAGGTAAATTTTCTGGAAGTTCTTTCCATTTTGCTGCTTGATAACATTGAGGTCTATATTCATCTCTTGCTCCACCGTTAACAGTAAAATTAAAGTATATAGTATTTGTTTTTTTAACTTCTTTATTTAATTGTGATTTAAAGTATTCTTTATCCCCGAATTCCCACATAGTGTTAGCTAATCCTATAGGTAAAGCAAATAACCTTTCATGAGAAGTATTGATATTTTGAGTAAATATTTTTTTACGTTTGGTATATTAAAATACTTTAAGTGAACATCGTCAAAAGGATCATCAGAGTTATGTAAGACTAAATTAAAAGGGTTTTTGAATTGTTGTAGTTTACCGTATAAGTTACTATTAATTAATTCAGGTTTAGATATATTAATTAATGAGCTATTAACATAAACGTGACTGGGATTATTATAATCAGTAAAATCGTAATTGTCTATATCTATACTTTTTACTTTAGAGCTTTCAAACTTTTTATGCTCTAACTTACTTATACTTACTCCGCATAATTCCTGTATAGATTCTCCGCTAATTATTTTCATAGTATTGCTTTAAAAATTGTTCCTTATAAAACTCTTGTTGATCTGCATCTGGATGACCATCTCTTGAAGGTATACCACCAGTGTTCATACTTAATCTTTCTTCATCTAGTATTTTACTAGATCTAACATAGAGATTAGCTCCCATTTCTGCACATATACCTTTTATTGCCGCTATTGTTTGTATTTCATGTAGAGTATCGTTAAATTCGCTACCATACAGAAATGATTTAAAAAACTTTACCTGTTCTTCGACTATAGGGGTACTTCCTCCAAAGCTTTGTCCTAACCATTGCATAAAATCTTGGTGCTTTCCTTCCATGTATGGTTTTATAAGTTCGTTATCACTAATAATCCATTCGTAACGATAAGGCGGCGGTATCAACAGAAATACATTTTTAAATTTTAACTTATCTCTGTAGCCTAATAGTAACCTAAAAGCAGAATCTAAACCTAGAGCTCCTTGTCCAAGATTGTAGTGTTTTTTACCTAATTTTTTAGCAAGTAAATGCCCCCAATTAAGTTCTACAGGTAAACCTATTCCTTCTGTAAAGCTACACCCTAAACATACTATACCTTCTTCTGTAGTATTAAAATCATCGTTAGATCTAAAACCAAAGTTATTGTAAGTATACTTAATAGACTTGTACTCCCAGTACTTTAAATGTTTGTCTACTACTAGCTCATGTGTTCCTGTATCAGTTCTGATATAAGTATCTTTTTTTGCCTGTCTTATTCTACGTTTAAATTCTCCTTGACTATCAGAATCTTTCCAGTACTGAGTTGTATTCGGTTCAGCTCTATTAGCTAAGAGTAAATTATCAAAATGCTCTATATTTTTTAATTTTCTATATTTTAAAGTATTTTCTTTTATCATTAAAATATTTTATTGATATAATTAGCTGTTAATTTAAATCCGTTATCTTCAATTTTAAGTTTATTAAAAATAGAATTATCTTTGTAAGGATTTGTAAAGTGGTCTTTAATATTATGTTTTTTACCTATTCCTAATTCTTCGATTTTATCTGCTAGTTCTAAAATTTCATTAGAATCATTCTCATCGTACAGTGCTACAAGAGGAATTTGTTTTTCGATACAGTAAGTAATTATCCCTCCACCTGGTCTAGCTACTAATACACTGTTGTTAGTATCCTTTATATCAGTACTGACTTCGTAGTTATTTAATTTATTAATAAAGTCTTTGTATGTATTAATGTAATTTAAACTAGGTTCTATGAATAAAACTTTATTACTAGTGTTGTAAGAGTATTCTTTTTGTTTACATCCTATTCCAAACTGAAGCTTATGATTATATTTCTTTACATCCCCTGTTTCAAAGTATTTATTGGTAATTACGAGTGGGTTATATTTAACTAATAACTCGTTATCAAAATCAGATAATTTATTTGGTCCAAATTTATCAAAGTATACATCTTTCCAAAAAAAAGATCCACTTATAATAGCATCGGGTCTGTATTTTAGTATCCCTACTATATTGTCTGTTATTACTACATCATGTTTTTTGAGTAGATTTTTATGTTCTTTAATACCGTTTATATAGGATTTAAATCTAACTCTATTATCTTTTAAACTCTTATCCCATCTAATAGTATCTTCTTTGGAAGCAATAAAAGTAGCATTACCAGGATGACCAATCTTATTATACTGGAATGCTTTACCGTAAAAGGTTATGTTTATATCTTTTTTTAGAAAAGAAGCTATTTGCATACACCTATTATAGTGTCCGTACCCATTTGAGTTGATAAAGAAACCTATTGACCTTTTCATATGTTATTTAGTATACCAATCTTTAAAGTACTGATCCATTATAGGAAATTCATCAGGATTAATTAAGTTTAAATCTTGAGGGCATCCTTTTTTAATGAGAGTATCTCGAAAAGTTAACGTATTAAAGAAAGGAGTTATTCCGTACTCTCTAAAATAATCATGCATTAATGTACCTGGTCCGACAGGCATAAAGTTTCTCTTTTCTTGATTAACTTTTTGTATTCTCTGTATTCTGTAAAAATATAAGTTTACTATCTGGTCCATAGTATATGAATTACCTAAAAATACACAGTCATTAAAATTATAAACGTTAAATTCCATTTTCATTGGACCTCCATGAGTAGTGTGAATACAGTTATCAAATAATCTAGGCCACTTAAATGTAACGTTTGGATTAAATACTACATCTGGTCTAGATTTAATAACTACGTCGTATGAAAAATTATTCTGTATTTCATAATGTCTTTTCAAAAGTAACGATTGACTTAAACTGTAGAATAAACTAGCCCAGTGGTCATTATCGAAAAATGTTTCTTGTTTTTTATTATCAAATATAGATCCTTTGCAATTGTAAGTGTTGACAAAATCATCAAACTCTTCTTGAGTTACTCCTCTATTCGTATATTCTTGAGATACTCCTAGTCTATCCGAACTATAATCCCAAGTGTGAAGAAAATAATCTACTTCAGCTCCTGATGTTTTCCAAAACCATTGTTGGTTCTCTACTGCTAGTTTCCAATCTCTAAGTTGACCACTAATACATACTGCTATTCTCATTCTATTACGCTTAAATCTATGTTAGTATTAATATCCATTCTATATACCTGTAATCTATTTATCTCTATTCTTTTTGCTGCTAACTCTCCATATAACGAGTTTCCTACCCTATGGTTATGAAGTAGTATAGGAAGAACCCAAGAAGAACAGTAAACTATTGAATCATCTACCTGACATAAAGAATCTACTCCATGATGTAAAACTCCGTTAAAGAAAATATTCTTTGGAGTAAGTTTGTTAAGTTCAGTTATTCCTTTAATAAGATTAGCAGTAACTCCTTCTGTGTTGTTTATAATAATATGTCCCTCATATAATTTATCTTCTCTGAGTTCATTATTACGTATATCTAAATATCTCTGTTGAATATCTCCTTCAAAAAATTCATATGTTTCTGTTTCAGTCCAAAGTTCTCTTAAAGCTAGTGAGTCGTCTAAACTTATGTTATTTTTTAAAATAATACTATACGTCTTTTTCATATTTTATTTATGGTATATTTTATCAATCAAAGTTTGTTGTCCATTAAAGTGTCTGATAAAGTTAGAGTTATGCTGTAATACATCTCTCATTTCAAAGTACATCTGTAAAAGTTCTACATTGCTCTTTTTGCTAATTTCTCTGACTATATTTAATACTGCTTTCAATCTATCTACATGATGTGGCATTAAGTCATAATCCTCACTCCACCATTTATTGAAAGTTTTAAATCCTAATTCTCTAAGAGTATGCAGGTGCATGTATGGACCGTACGCAATAAACGGATGTCCACAGTACATTGGATTAAATGTTGAACTATGTAAATGGCAAGCATTTTCAGTATGTGGAAAAGCACACATGATTAAACTAATAAAACTATTTTTATAATGTATAGGATTGAAAGGTAAATCAGCATCAAATAATCCTACACCAATTCCAGGTGGTCCGTGATTATCCTTATCTGTGGAATCAATATCAAAAGGTGTTTTATTTTTTAGTGATTCTATATTACTACTTGTAATGACTTCATTAAAACTATCAGTAAGGTATGATTCAAATTCACCTATATACTCTAATCTAGGAAAACTGATTTTGCATTTATCCAGAATATTATAATGGTTAAGGTATAACATACTTAACGTTCTTTCTGGTCTACCGGTACGATTTACTTTTAAAAAAGTAGATATGTTATCTAAATTTTTAGTTTTATAATCTATTTCTGAGTCTATATTAACATCCTCGGGCAGGTGGTTGCACTTTACTAACCGTTTAACATCGTGAATATTCCAAGGAAAAGAAATAACATTAACTGATGTTTGTATAAAATCTGGTTGTATAAGATCATTTACAAGTTTATTATTTTTATCAAATACTTCCATCAGGTTATTAACAAATTCTTTTATTAACTTTACCCATTCTTTATGGTATGTTTCTGCTTGTAAATTGTTACTTATAAAAACTATCTGAGAGTACGGTAATTTTAAAGTGTCTAAAGATTTATATAGGATAGGTAGGAAACGTTCAATAGTGTCTCCTTCTAGAGTATTATCTAATATGAGAGTACATTTTTTCTCTCTTACTTTAACAAGTACTTTTTCTGGTATGACGTTTAAATGTTCTACTGCCAGTTCTGCATTATGATGCAACATTACACTGTAAATAAAATCTTCATCCCAGTCAAAATTATCAACATGTACTTCTTCAAATCCTAAAACTTTAGGTAGATCAGAATGAGAGAATAATGGTCTAACCATTGGGTTACCGAAATTATCTAGCTCATTTATTTCATCAATATGTGAATATACCTTAACAGTCTCTTCTGTAGGTGCATGAAGACTTGCTTGATTAAAATTATCTATAAGTGCTCTATAGTTCATTGTAAATATTAAATAATTTATCTGCTATATATTTACATCCTTCTTTATTAGGATGACTAGTTTTATCGTCTATAAAATTGTTACTCTCTAAGTAATCGTAAGTCATTAAAAGTACATTATTTAAATTTATTTTACTTCTCAAATTTGCTGAAGGCTTATCTTCGCTATGTTCTGTGGTAATATTTGAAAAATCTATAAATCTATAGTCTATATTATTAGTCTCAAAAAACGATTGTAGAGCAACTACTTTTGCAAGGAGTGCTATATTTTGATTATTCCTTAAATTAGGATCATACTTAGTTGCATTATTATAGAATTTAGCATAACTAGTCAAGGTTGTATTATACCCATTTTCTTTTTCTAATCTTTTATCTTGCGCTCTTGCTTCTATATTATTATTCTCTAAAGGCCAAGTTTTAAAGTAGGGAGATACCATTCGTCTATAAGTACTACGTTTATCTCCAAAGTCTGTTTTAGTCCCACTATCAGAAATATCTGCAGGTGTTATACTTGCTATAGTCTTATCAAAAAATACTGAGTACCTAGGTGACCAAGTAATTCCAATAACAACAAATACATCTTCATAAGAGTCTAAAGCAGATAACTTACTTAGAGTATTATAGAAAGTACTACCAAATGAATTGCCGTTAGCTGAGTCATTAGTATATTCGATTGGAAGAATAGATTTTTCTAACAAGTATGGCCAAGTTTCGTTTTCTTCTAAACTATCTCCTCTTGTAAAACTACAGCCGTTAATGTATAGAGTCTTTTTCATCCTTTTTTTTTTACAAAACCTTCTTGAGTTAAGAATCTATGAAGGTATTCAGCCCATAATTCATGACCTTCTTCATCAGGGTGAAAAGTTATTAACATTCTACCTAACTCTTTTTCTTTATCTAAAATATACGAATTAAAACTCGTGTCTACAAAGTTAGACTCTACTATTTTATTATATTTCTTTAAAGGATTAGTTAACTGTAAGCTCTCTAATCTATCTTTATCTCTCATCATATCGAGAAATACAGTATATAGTTTTTTTGAATCTCTGATATTATGGTCTGTTGACATGACTGCTTCTTTACTTTCATAGAAAGCATCAAAAAATAAATGTTGTATATTATGAGCTTTAAAAAAATAATGTAAAGTTAAGTTATGTTGTAAGTACCTGGTAATAAACTCTTCTGAGTTCCAAAAGCTCATTACATATTCTTTATAAAATCTATCTATTGCTGCTTCATACCCTTTAAAGTGATGTATTTCACCTGGGTACATAGTTTCCCAAACAGCTCTATGTTCATGTGTTTTGTAAAAAAAGTCTTTTCTTTCTGGGGAAGACCATCCTACTATGTAGAAAATCTCTTCAGGTTTATATTTTTCTAATACTTTATCTAGTTCATTCAAAGTTCTTCTAAGTATTCCGTCATTAGAACTACCAGCATTACTAATATTGATACATTCTATACCTAATCTTTTAGCTAATTTATGAGGCCATACTCTTGGGTACCTATAAGCAGCATTATCAGGATGATTAACGTGCCAAGGTTCGTCTTTAAAACGAACTGGGTCTACTATATCACCAGCTGTCCAACTATCTCCATCAGCAACTAGTACTTTAATTTTTGTAAAATCTACTGAACCCATTCCTCGTCGTATTTAATTGGATGGTTACCGTTATCTGAGTCATCGAAGATTTTATAATAAGTGACTTTTTTGAAGTTTGATAGAAATACTACCTTAGAATTTTTACGTGTAACTACTCTATCTCTAAAAGTATCGTAATCGTCAAAAAATAACCTCCTAGTATAAGGTAGAGTATCTTCTAACTCTATATACATTTTGTCTAAATCGCCATAGAGTTCATGTTTCCAATCTGGAGCTAATTTATTAGCAGCTCCTACCCAAAGGTAAGCATCACTGTAATCTACTAGCTTTCTATAAGTACCTTCTACGGTTTCATCATCGACTGAGAAAATAAATGTTTTACCTTTTTTAGTTAATTCTATATCAAAAGATCTTCCGTCAATAGTGTTAGGGTCTATATCTATATCTAAGATAGTCTGTTCTGTAGCACCGTCCTCCCAGTATTCAAAACTAAACCTAAACACCCATGGATCATTTCCTACGTGATTAACTATCTGTTTAAAAAATATACCTATATGCATACCGTTTTTACAGACTATACCACAGGACAAGTATCCTATATCAGGCATTATCTTGGTCATAGTCTCTATATCTGGGGTGAATCTAGTTAGTATGGTACAGTCGTCCTTATAAACTGGTACTATACTGTTTTTTATAAGACCGCTATTATTACCGGTATTAAAAAGGTAAGAAAGGTTTCCATCGAATTTCATAATTTAATATCTGCTTTTTCTAAACAGTTTCTGTAAAAATCCTCTAATTCAGGAAAGGTTTTTACAAAGTCTGTTCCTCTACGTTCATCGTGTGCTTTAAAAAATCTAGCGAAGTTACCTCTACTTCGTTCTAGTTGTACTGGATCTTTATAAGCATGCATCCAGTCGTATATTCTTTTTATTTTTTGTATTTCAATATCTGAATATCCTACGTGTTTATGATCAAATTTTGGTATTCCTAAATAATCAGCATATTGAGCAGTTCTAAATACTTCATCTGCCCATTCGGTAGGTAGTATTTGAGCTGTTTGATGTTTAGGGTGTCTTAAGTATGAAGAATCTAAAAATACCGCTGATGTCCAGTATCTATCAGATGATGCATAAGTCTTTTTAAGGTCGTATATACCGTTTATAAGTTGGTAGTAACTAGGAATAGACAAAGCATTGAAAGTAGACATGACTGTTAAGTTAATCCTAGGACAAGCTGATAGTATTTTATGCATATTAGCCCAAAATCTGTTAAACTCTAATCCATTTCTAATATAATCAGCTTGTTTACCCCAGGCATCTACAGATGTAAATATAATAAATTCGTTTACTCTACCTTCATCTTCGATTCTTTTAACTTTTTCTATAAATTTATCTACTAAATTATCAGGTATTCCTAAGTTAGAATTTATAGCTAAATTAAGTTTCTTATTAGGGTTCTTTTCTTCTATAATATAGTCTAGTATTTTCCAAGTATCCTTTGATAGTAACGGCTCTCCTCCGGTAATCCTAAATGTATGCAGGTCTCTATACAGATCAGGCCACCATTTCCAAAATGCTTCTACATATGGATTATGTTCTGTATGGTGAATAGGCATTCTTTTATCTCTTTTTAAGTTTTCAAGATCATTAAACCTATCGGTTGTAGGGTATGCTCCGTATTTTTTAGCTTCAGCAGTCCATTTAGAAGAAAAAGACGGTCCACAGTAAGAACAGGCAAAATTACATTGGTTAGAAAATGCTACCTCAACATACTTAGGGTTATAGTCTCCTCTCCACCCTAGATCTAAAATCTCTTGCATATAAGGTTTAGACCAGTTTTCATTTGATTTAAATACTCTATCTGAAAACCTATCAGAGTTGTCTTCTACATTCCAACAGTAATCACATTCGTTAGGTCTCTTACCGTCTAACATTTCTTTTCTCTTTTGTTTCTTAAAACGAGTGTTATGTAATGCTGAAGGATTACGTTTTACTTCACTAAGTGGTATTTGATGAGTATTAGGGTGATGACAAGAGTGTGTTTGACCCATCTGTAAGTGTATCGTTACTTGAGTCCATTTAGCAAGACACATTCCTGGTCCTACTAAGTCAAGTTGTTTTTTAGTATCTACGTAATGTGGATTGTCGAATGATAATGTTTTACTCATAATTCTATATTGATCATTTTAGCCCACGGTGTTAATTTCTCTTCACTTATAAGCTTATATTTTACTTGTTTAATTCCGTCTTCTTTATATTGTATTTTTCCTTGTTGCATTTCTTTAACAAATCTTTTTTCATTAGCAGCAGTTGTTTCACCTTTTGCCCATTTTCCGTCTACAAGTCCTTCGTCTTCATGAGGTAGGCATCTAAACTTACCGTCTACTCTATGAGGTATTATAGAATTAGGAATCATTAGTTCTTCTGTACCGTAAGTAATATCAGATTGTTGAAAATCCGTTTTAGGGTTGTTAAAGTCTAAATCTAATACTAAATCTTCTTGTGGTAATTCTTTATGTAAGTTTTTTACATCACTAGGAGTTAATGCTCTTGACCATGCAAAAGTTTTTGCTATATCTCCTTTGAAAAAACCATGATACTTATCTGGAAAGGTTGGTGTATGCCCTAAGTATATATCAGCTAAACCGTAATTTTTTAGTTTACCAATCCAACTATGTGGTGAAGGACTACCGTGTCCTGCTTTAGAGTCTACTTCTGTACCGTTTAGATAAAAGTGAGAAGTTTTAGTTTCATCATTAAACACTGCTGTTATCCAGCTCCACTGGTTATCATATCTTTTTATCCACATGTAGTTATGCTGATTAAAATTATTCCAGAACGTTAATGATAAAGCTCTAGAATTATTAAAAGATAATCCGTAATCATATCCAGGAAGTCTAAATATAGGGTACTCAACGTATTTATTTTCTTTATCTCCAATCAAAAATACTTTTGTTTTATCTTCTTGTTGGTAACATCTAACTAAAGCTGAAATTGTATGGGACTTAGTGGTTAACCCTCTAAACTTTCTTTCAAAAGGTATCTTTATAGCAGATGTATCCCCGTTGAATTTAGCAAAAGTCTGATTTACTTTTCTATCATTAAGGAAAGTAGTATTAGTATAACCCTCTAAATGACATCTCCAAAATAAATCATCATCTTCCATACCCCAGTCCCAATAGTCATTAGAGTACCCGTTAGTGTTTTCAACTTGTTCTTTTGAAAATACTACTGCTCCTCCAAAATACTCATGATACTTTAAACCATACTGCATCTGAGATATTTTAGTTGCTATGTGTCTTGGATTATCTTTAGGAAAGCTATAATCAGCGCCTTCTTCAGGTATCATATCTATATCATGCCATACTATGTGAGTACATCCGTCTTCAAAAGCATGTTTAGCTGCTATATTTTTTGTAGCCCCTCTATTAAATAGTTTATCATCGGTCTGATGACAAAAATACATACAGAACTCTATACCTTCGTTTTTTAAGTATTTGCCAACTTTTGGAATAAACTCATTAAGGTGTAGTTCTCTATTTCTGTACGGAACACAAACTCCTAATTTCATACTGATTCTGCAATTAATTTTTTAAATTTAGTAGTAGACCAACCATGGTCTCTATTTAGATAATGAACCCAAGCATTTAGGTCTACTCCCGTAAATGGTTTATCTATATAATCATCTCCTAAAAATCTAATAGTATACCTACCTTCTTTTAGTAGTTCATATAACTCCTTTTCGTATGTATAAGATAAGACTTCTTTTACACCTTTCAAACCCATTAGCACTTTAATTCTATCTTCTACAGATAATATAGGTTTATGTTTATGAGGTCTTTCAATAGAAGGGTCTGAGTGAAGTAATACAGTCAACCAATCACAGTTTTCTGACATCTCTTTAAACATTGCAAT
>ERZ1039804.1312-NODE-1312-length-14426-cov-6.122191_pt1 | contig 14426 bp, 3 predicted proteins | sample MGYA00383089_ERZ1039804 | MGnify/ENA primary metagenome ERZ1039804 (study PRJEB29581, sample SAMEA5548359) | metagenome | biome: marine; feature: coastal; material: water | depth 1 m | study: Short-term variability in the microbial, nano- and picoplankton...
TAAAGGGTTATTTCACCAGCACAGAAGTTCTCGCTATGCTGCTCGAAGGCAGTGGACTGCATTACAAGTTTATCAATAGCACAGCGGTGTCGATCTCTGCTGACAGAGTTGCATCTGAAGATGATCCCATGCAAGAGATCAACACGGATTCTGAAGTCAGCTACCTGCAAGAAATCACTGTCACTGCCGCTGGCAGGGCGACGGATCTGCAAAAAACTCCTATTGCGGTCTCTGTTTTTGATCAGTCCAGTTTGGACTCTAGTGGTGTTTCTGATTTAGCCGAGCTCACCCATATGGTGCCCGGTCTTGAGATGACCAGCACGGCTCCCCAGGCTGCTATGCTAGTGCAACTGCGCGGTGTGGGTACAACCAATATCACCGAAATTGCCGATGGACCAGTGTCAATTCATGTCGATGGTATTTATTCCCCCAGGTCACAGGCAGCGGCAGCACTGCTTTATGATGTCGACCGCATTGAGGTTTTACGCGGCCCCCAGGGTACATTGCTCGGCCGCAATTCAACCTCTGGCAGCGTCAATATATACAATCAAAAACCATCACTGGATGTTGTAAACGGCCATTTATCAACTGTATTGGGTAACTACCGGCATCGAGAAATGCGCGGGGCCCTGGATGTGCCAATCAGTGAAAATTTTGGTTTGCGGTTTGCCGGCGCCACGCTGCAGCATAACGCCTACAGCGAACTTCTCGACAGCTATGTAGGGCTTGGCCCGCAATATCCGGCAACCTCAGAGGGGTTGAGCGACTATGATCAGGCTGTCGACTACGGTCAGGACGGTCCTGAAATGGCTGACCAGCAGAGCTGGAGAATCTCCTCACTGTGGCAGCCATCGGACAACTTTAGTGCTCAGGTCAGTGTAGAGCGATACAGGGATCAGGGTACAGGTATTGCCCAGTTAGGTCCGACGCTGGTTGCCCAGGGTATTAGAGGTGTGGTTTCCGACAGTCCCTCCTTTCTCGATCTCAGCAATGACACATTGCGCTCTCAGCTGGATTACAAAGTCTCGGCATATTCAGTGCGCTACCTCTATGGGCAGTCGCGCATGCAGCGTGAGCAGATTGTCGATGCGGATAATGGCAGAAGTAGCAGCTTTGAGCAGCAGCGAACTCACAGCTCCAACTTCCAGTTTTCATCCCATGAACTGCAGTTTATGAATAGTGATACTGAGCGCCTGCGCTGGTTGATGGGAACGTTTTATTCCCGGGAGAAAAACAATATTGTCTTTGCCGTAGATCAGCAAAATGCTGGCGGCGGAAGATACCCCGATGGAGCGACAAGTTGGATTAACGATTTTGATGGCGCAGCTGTCTCCTATGCGATTCAGCCCAATCGTCGGGTCGAGTCGCTGGGTGTATTTGCTCAGGCGACCTATGATATTGATCAGTTCAGTCGACTTACCTGGGGTGCCAGGTACACCAGAGATACCAAGTCTGATCAGGGGGGGCGAGCGATTAATTGTCGTGTGACCTCAGTACTGGGGCCCTATACAGACGCTGAATCAATCGGCCCCGGAGCGCCAAGGGCTGATCAGATCTATGCAGATACAGCCACGCAGCAGGCCATCGACAATGGCACCTTCCATGACAACGGCACCAGCCAGGGTATTGGCGATGAGCCCTGCTGGATTCGCCAGGTCAATGATTTGTCGGTGACTTGGGAAAATGTCAGCGGCCTGATTAACTATGAATATAGCCCTTCCGAACGGCTGATGTATTTTGCCTCGATTTCAACAGGCTTCAAATCCGGCCATATTCAGGATGCCGGCAACGCGGTTGAGCCTGAGACCGTGACCAATTTTGAGCTCGGTTTTAAATCACAATATCTGGATAACCGTTTGCGATTTAATATGGCGCTGTTTCGGGCCAATTACCACAACCTGCAGTTTTCCAACGAAGATCGATTGGATATTAATGCAGATGGCATCGCCGATACCGGCGGCAGCACAGTGGTGCGCAATGCTTCAGCGGCATCTATTCGAGGACTGGAGCTGGAGTTGGACTGGGCGCTAACAGAGGTCGATCGCCTGCGAGTCAGTGCAGCATTGACCGATGCTCACTTTGACCAGTTTGAAATACCCGACACATTGTTCGGCAACCTGTTTAATCCCTACGTATCTAGCATATCCCAGTCCCCAGAGGACCCGGTCGTGCTGTCGGGGAATAGTCCACCCAGAGTACCCAATTGGAAAATTACCCTCTCTTACAGTCATGACTTTATAGTCGATTGGGGAGTTATCACGCCTCTTATTATTGCCAAAGCCTCAGATAGGTATTTCCTCGATATTTATAATCGTGATAATTTGGCGCCGGGCATTTTTGCCAGGCTGCCCGATGGTGGTGTTGATTTGGGTGTGCAGAGTCCCTACCAGATGTTTGATATAAGCCTTACATTCAAGCCTATCTCTGCTAAGTGGAGCGTTTCAGCGTTTGTTAATAACGCCAGCGATGCCCAGGTAAAAATAGATTCGGGAAATGTTATTACCGAGGGTGGGCTCGTTGCCACCTATCTGCCTCCGCGGTCTTACGGACTGAAATTTAATTACCTATTTGCGGGGCGATAAGTGTCATTCACCCGTTTAAAAAGCTAAAGAGAAGCCAAAAAGGGTTCGGGTTTACGTATTTTCGCTAACACGAACAACTTCTATTCTAATTCCATTAGTATTTACGTAGAAAAAAGCCTGTGCTCAATTTGGATTGGTTGGGTCGCAGTGCGCTGTTAATAACAAGTAAGGGTATTTAGTTAATGAAAAATTTAAAAATAATAGGCTTAATGCTGACAGTCTTTTTAGCCGGTTGTCAGGAAGGTATGAGTAATCCAGATCAAAGCGCATCGCAAAATGCACAACAAAATCAACAGCAGGTGCAAATTGATATTCAGGGAGTGAAGGTATACACCACTGCCAAGGATACCGACAAGCGACTGACCCTTACCGATCAACTCACTTTTGAACCTGGCGTGCAGCCATTCGAAAATGAGGTATCGGTCTTTGTAAACCCGACTAAGCGCTATCAAAAAGTCCTTGGCTTTGGCGGTGCGATTACCGATGCAAGTTCTGAGGTCTTTGCCAAGCTGCCCGCAGATAAGCAGGAAGAGCTGCTCAAAGCGTATTTTGATAAAGAGGAAGGCATTGGTTATACGTTGGTTCGAACCTCCATTCACAGTTCGGATTTTGGTAGCGCCAGCCATACCTATATTGAAGAGGGCGACAAAGATTTATCGACCTTTAATATCGACAAGGATCGCGAATTCCGCATTCCGTTAATTAAACGTGCCACAGAGGCTGCCGGCGGTGAAATAACCTTCTATGCCAGTCCCTGGAGTGCGCCGGCATTTATGAAGAGCAACAATAATATGTTGCGCGGCGGAAAACTCCTGCCCGAGTACTATGAAACCTGGGCAATGTATTTTGCCAAATTTATTAAGGCCTATGAGGCCGAGGGTATGCCGATTTGGGGTGTCACTATCCAGAATGAGCCAATGGCGGTTCAGCGTTGGGAGTCGATGATCTACACCGCCGAAGAGGAGCGCGACTTTCTTAAAAACCACCTTGGCCCTGTCCTTGAGCGCGAGGGTCTTGGTGATAAGAAAATTGTTGTCTGGGATCACAACCGCGACCTGATTACGCGCCGTGCCAATGTGATTTTTGAAGATCCTGAAGCGGCCAAATACGCTTGGGGTATAGGCTTCCACTGGTACGAGACCTGGGCTGGTGGCGAAACTATGCACGACAATCTGGCGCTGGTAAACGAGTCCTACCCGACCAAGAATCTGCTGTTTACCGAGGGTACAAACGAGAACTTTAGAGCCGACCGCTATCAGTACTGGCCAAATGCCGAGCGCTATGGGCACTCGATGATCAATGACTTTAATCGTGGTACTGTGGGTTGGACTGACTGGAATATCCTGCTCGATCAGACCGGCGGACCCAACCATGTTCAGAACTTCTGTTTCGCCCCAATTCATGGCGACACGAGCACCGGTGAGCTGATCTATACACCGACCTACTACTACATTGGCCACTTCTCAAAATTTGTGCGCCCCGAAGCCCAGCGTCTGAGCACCAGCAGCAGCCGCAGCTTCTTGCTGGCAACATCGTTTATCAATGAAGATAATCAGATGGCGACCATCGTGATGAATCACACAGATAATGCGATTGACTATAATTTCTTTGTTGGTGAACAGCAGACTAAACTGACAATCCCGGCTCGGGCGATGCAGACATTGGTGTACTAATTCGCGGCTAATGACTGTCGTTGAAATGTCAAAGCCGGCTACCCTGAGTAGCCGGCTTTTTTTATGGGCAGTTTTTTAGAATTCGCTGCGCTCTGAATTAAGACCAGCATCACGGCGATACTGAGTTGGCGTTGTGCCCTCTAGTTTCTTAAAGAAAGTATAGAAAACAGACTTGCTGTTAAAGCCAACCTCCAGATAAATATCGGTTATCGTCGAATCCTTGTAGTCGACGGAACCAAGCATGCGCTTGGCCTCTTCGATACGGTAACGGTTAATAAATTCATAGTAATTAATACCAAAATGGCGATTGATAAGCATCGAGAGATCACGGGGCTTGATATCCAGGGATTCTGCCAGGGTATCCAGTGTAATATCCGGCTCCATATATATTTTGCCCTGACGTATGCCCTCGTCCACCTGGGCAGCCATTTCAGGCTGTAAGAATTTTTCAACGTTGGCCTTCTTGTTGATGATCGCTTCATTGACCTGCTCGAAGGCACCAAAGTAGCGAACGGCTGTGAATACCAACAGATTTACCAGTACAAAGGTTATGTAGTATCCGGTAAGTCCGATATTGCTAAGCTGTGCTATTGGAACGCTAAAGTCGGTAAAGACATTGGTTATTTTGGCGCTTATCAGCAGGGTCTCTGAAATCATCACCATAACAAAGCCAATAACAAGAGCTCTCAGCCATGAGATATGGACCTTCTCCATATTTGAGTGGGTGTTTTGTAGCTGGTAGCTGTAGCGGCTAATTAATACATAACAGCCGATGCCATAGAAAACCCTTACCCATTTGCTAAAAAACTCCATAGAAACAAAGCTGGCACTGTACACAAAGGTCTCGGAACTTATCATCTCCAGACGCTGATCCTGTGGCTGGCTGTAATAGGTTATCCAGATGAAGGTTACGTATGCCAGCAGTGGGGTAAGGTGAAGAAGATCAAACTTGGACAGTGAAAAGTCGCGGAAGACCAGTGACTTGAAGCATAGAAAAAGTAGTACACCATCGAGGTAGTAGGCTGTTGCGGGCAAAAAATAGAGGCTTGTGGCGCTTTCACGGGCAAGAAACTTAAACTCTGCTCCCCACAACATCAATTCATTGATCGGAATCAGCGCATGGGCTAACAGGAACAGAGCAAGGAACACTGTGCTCATGTTCTTGCGATAAGCGGTGACAGATAGTAGTAAAAAGCAGAACAGGCACTGCATGGCCGTCATCAGCAGAATTACGTCATGAAAATTAAATAGTACTGTGTAGAGTTTAGGGGTATCCATCAACTGCCTCTGTAGAAAGCAAAGTATCGGTATATTTTTTAATGTTTGTTTTAGCTGAAGCCAAATTGGGCAAACGGAGTATGTATCGAATGCTGTTCACAATCGTTCTGATAAGCCCTATCAGGAAAAAATACAGTCAGCCGATCCCGTTATTGTGTTCAGTATTATGGCGTAGATCGGTTTTTTTGTATAAACATTTAATAATTTATAAAAGTACCTTTTTTACGTCTGTAGTGCGGCATATGAGCACTTTTTGAGAGGTTTTTTAGTGAATGAATCACTTATTTTTTAATTTTTAGGCGTCCGAGTACGTTAGCCGGACGATTACTACGATTGTGATTTGTAAATTAAGCTAAGAAATTTAGTCTTGGCTGTGGCAAAACTGAAAAAAGGCTAAGCAAAATAGAAACATCAGGCACTTGATATCAATCTCTGCAATTGATGTCGGCGAGCGGAAATAAAGCGGCGACTGACCGCTAAATAATAAGAGAGATGGGGGAGTACCATGATTGACCATAAAATCCATGCCGCGTTGTATTTTTCGTTGGCTGCGAGCTTGACGGCCTGCGGTGGGGGAGACAGCGGTGGAGATGCCGATCAGCATGTTGTGCGTACCCTGTTTGCCGTTGGGGATGTTGTCGAGGCGCTAGAGGATGGTGGCTCGGTAGAGGGCGATGTCAGCACCAATGATCGCGGCGGCCAATTAACCTATGCCCTGGCTTCCGGTGCCAGTATGGCGAATGGCGTCCTGGAGTTTAATCAAGATGGTTCCTTTATCTATAACCCAAACGCAGATTTCTTTGGCACAGACGCTGTTGACTATGTAGCGACTGACCCGCTATCAGGTGAAACAGGTACGGCTACCCTGACAATCCATGTCGAAAATGATTTCGAGCAGATCGAAGAGTATGGCTGGCAGTTGGTATGGAGTGACGACTTCAATTCGGGGGAGTTTGATGCTGCGCTCTGGACTGGGGTCAATGCCAGTGTTTCCGGCGGTAATCTGGTTATCGCTGCCCAAGAGGGGCAGGTTTCATCAGTGATTGGCTCCAGCAGCATTAGGTATGGTCGAGTCGAGGCGGTTGTGCGTGCTCCAGCAGGAGAAGATGTTTTTGCCGCCTTCAAACTTGCGCCGGTCAATGATTTTTACGATGGTCTCAATGTGCTCACTGGGCTTGAATCTGATGATGGTGCGGTTATAGCCGGTACCCATTACGGGTTGGGTCTGACCAGCGGCATCATCATGAACGACGATGTGATTGAAACTCTCGCCACTGACTTTCACACCTATGCCATCGAGTGGGGCGAAGATGAGATTCGCTGGTATATCGATGGGGCCCATGTTCATACTGTAAACACACTCCATACCTGGGCTTACAACATGTCGGGCGATCAGGTTGTCGCCGACAATACCGGACCTTTTAATCAGGATATGCAGGTTATTTTTGAGCTGACTGCCGGTGGCGACAATCTGCCGGCATCAATACTTGTTGACCATATCAAGGTTTGGACCTGCGATCCCTCAGTTGAGCTATCGGTTGAAGATTGCGCCTCTAAAGAGAAGACCAAAGTCAGCAAAATAGCCTCCGATCGAATTGAAACGGTTGGTTCGGTTGCGACCGAAATCTATACAAATGGTTACTACGACATAGCTACCGGAGCCAAAATCTCTGATTTGCCGGCAAATCAGAGATTTTGGCTCCGGTAGCTATGTCGTAGTAACCATTTGTATAGATTTCGGTCGCAACCGAACCAACCGTTTCAATTCGATCGGAGGCTATTTTGCTGACTTTGGTCTTCTCTTTAGAGGCGCAATCTTCAACCGATAGCTCAACTGAGGGATCGCAGGTCCAAACCTTGATATGGTCAACAAGTATTGATGCCGGCAGATTGTCGCCACCGGCAGTCAGCTCAAAAATAACCTGCATATCCTGATTAAAAGGTCCGGTATTGTCGGCGACAACCTGATCGCCCGACATGTTGTAAGCCCAGGTATGGAGTGTGTTTACAGTATGAACATGGGCCCCATCGATATACCAGCGAATCTCATCTTCGCCCCACTCGATGGCATAGGTGTGAAAGTCAGTGGCGAGAGTTTCAATCACATCGTCGTTCATGATGATGCCGCTGGTCAGACCCAACCCGTAATGGGTACCGGCTATAACCGCACCATCATCAGATTCAAGCCCAGTGAGCACATTGAGACCATCGTAAAAATCATTGACCGGCGCAAGTTTGAAGGCGGCAAAAACATCTTCTCCTGCTGGAGCACGCACAACCGCCTCGACTCGACCATACCTAATGCTGCTGGAGCCAATCACTGATGAAACCTGCCCCTCTTGGGCAGCGATAACCAGATTACCGCCGGAAACACTGGCATTGACCCCAGTCCAGAGCGCAGCATCAAACTCCCCCGAATTGAAGTCGTCACTCCATACCAACTGCCAGCCATACTCTTCGATCTGCTCGAAATCATTTTCGACATGGATTGTCAGGGTAGCCGTACCTGTTTCACCTGATAGCGGGTCAGTCGCTACATAGTCAACAGCGTCTGTGCCAAAGAAATCTGCGTTTGGGTTATAGATAAAGGAACCATCTTGATTAAACTCCAGGACGCCATTCGCCATACTGGCACCGGAAGCCAGGGCATAGGTTAATTGGCCGCCGCGATCATTGGTGCTGACATCGCCCTCTACCGAGCCACCATCCTCTAGCGCCTCGACAACATCCCCAACGGCAAACAGGGTACGCACAACATGCTGATCGGCATCTCCACCGCTGTCTCCCCCACCGCAGGCCGTCAAGCTCGCAGCCAACGAAAAATACAACGCGGCATGGATTTTATGGTCAATCATGGTACTCCCCCATCTCTCTTATTATTTAGCGGTCAGTCGCCGCTTTATTTCCGCTCGCCGACATCAATTGCAGAGATTGATATCAAGTGCCTGATGTTTCTATTTTGCTTAGCCTTTTTTCAGTTTTGCCACAGCCAAGACTAAATTTCTTAGCTTAATTTACAAATCACAATCGTAGTAATCGTCCGGCTAACGTACTCGGACGCCTAAAAATTAAAAAATAAGTGATTCATTCACTAAAAAACCTCTCAAAAAGTGCTCATATGCCGCACTACAGACGTAAAAAAGGTACTTTTATAAATTATTAAATGTTTATACAAAAAAACCGATCTACGCCATAATACTGAACACAATAACGGGATCGGCTGACTGTATTTTTTCCTGATAGGGCTTATCAGAACGATTGTGAACAGCATTCGATACATACTCCGTTTGCCCAATTTGGCTTCAGCTAAAACAAACATTAAAAAATATACCGATACTTTGCTTTCTACAGAGGCAGTTGATGGATACCCCTAAACTCTACACAGTACTATTTAATTTTCATGACGTAATTCTGCTGATGACGGCCATGCAGTGCCTGTTCTGCTTTTTACTACTATCTGTCACCGCTTATCGCAAGAACATGAGCACAGTGTTCCTTGCTCTGTTCCTGTTAGCCCATGCGCTGATTCCGATCAATGAATTGATGTTGTGGGGAGCAGAGTTTAAGTTTCTTGCCCGTGAAAGCGCCACAAGCCTCTATTTTTTGCCCGCAACAGCCTACTACCTCGATGGTGTACTACTTTTTCTATGCTTCAAGTCACTGGTCTTCCGCGACTTTTCACTGTCCAAGTTTGATCTTCTTCACCTTACCCCACTGCTGGCATACGTAACCTTCATCTGGATAACCTATTACAGCCAGCCACAGGATCAGCGTCTGGAGATGATAAGTTCCGAGACCTTTGTGTACAGTGCCAGCTTTGTTTCTATGGAGTTTTTTAGCAAATGGGTAAGGGTTTTCTATGGCATCGGCTGTTATGTATTAATTAGCCGCTACAGCTACCAGCTACAAAACACCCACTCAAATATGGAGAAGGTCCATATCTCATGGCTGAGAGCTCTTGTTATTGGCTTTGTTATGGTGATGATTTCAGAGACCCTGCTGATAAGCGCCAAAATAACCAATGTCTTTACCGACTTTAGCGTTCCAATAGCACAGCTTAGCAATATCGGACTTACCGGATACTACATAACCTTTGTACTGGTAAATCTGTTGGTATTCACAGCCGTTCGCTACTTTGGTGCCTTCGAGCAGGTCAATGAAGCGATCATCAACAAGAAGGCCAACGTTGAAAAATTCTTACAGCCTGAAATGGCTGCCCAGGTGGACGAGGGCATACGTCAGGGCAAAATATATATGGAGCCGGATATTACACTGGATACCCTGGCAGAATCCCTGGATATCAAGCCCCGTGATCTCTCGATGCTTATCAATCGCCATTTTGGTATTAATTACTATGAATTTATTAACCGTTACCGTATCGAAGAGGCCAAGCGCATGCTTGGTTCCGTCGACTACAAGGATTCGACGATAACCGATATTTATCTGGAGGTTGGCTTTAACAGCAAGTCTGTTTTCTATACTTTCTTTAAGAAACTAGAGGGCACAACGCCAACTCAGTATCGCCGTGATGCTGGTCTTAATTCAGAGCGCAGCGAATTCTAAAAAACTGCCCATAAAAAAAGCCGGCTACTCAGGGTAGCCGGCTTTGACATTTCAACGACAGTCATTAGCCGCGAATTAGTACACCAATGTCTGCATCGCCCGAGCCGGGATTGTCAGTTTAGTCTGCTGTTCACCAACAAAGAAATTATAGTCAATCGCATTATCTGTGTGATTCATCACGATGGTCGCCATCTGATTATCTTCATTGATAAACGATGTTGCCAGCAAGAAGCTGCGGCTGCTGCTGGTGCTCAGACGCTGGGCTTCGGGGCGCACAAATTTTGAGAAGTGGCCAATGTAGTAGTAGGTCGGTGTATAGATCAGCTCACCGGTGCTCGTGTCGCCATGAATTGGGGCGAAACAGAAGTTCTGAACATGGTTGGGTCCGCCGGTCTGATCGAGCAGGATATTCCAGTCAGTCCAACCCACAGTACCACGATTAAAGTCATTGATCATCGAGTGCCCATAGCGCTCGGCATTTGGCCAGTACTGATAGCGGTCGGCTCTAAAGTTCTCGTTTGTACCCTCGGTAAACAGCAGATTCTTGGTCGGGTAGGACTCGTTTACCAGCGCCAGATTGTCGTGCATAGTTTCGCCACCAGCCCAGGTCTCGTACCAGTGGAAGCCTATACCCCAAGCGTATTTGGCCGCTTCAGGATCTTCAAAAATCACATTGGCACGGCGCGTAATCAGGTCGCGGTTGTGATCCCAGACAACAATTTTCTTATCACCAAGACCCTCGCGCTCAAGGACAGGGCCAAGGTGGTTTTTAAGAAAGTCGCGCTCCTCTTCGGCGGTGTAGATCATCGACTCCCAACGCTGAACCGCCATTGGCTCATTCTGGATAGTGACACCCCAAATCGGCATACCCTCGGCCTCATAGGCCTTAATAAATTTGGCAAAATACATTGCCCAGGTTTCATAGTACTCGGGCAGGAGTTTTCCGCCGCGCAACATATTATTGTTGCTCTTCATAAATGCCGGCGCACTCCAGGGACTGGCATAGAAGGTTATTTCACCGCCGGCAGCCTCTGTGGCACGTTTAATTAACGGAATGCGGAATTCGCGATCCTTGTCGATATTAAAGGTCGATAAATCTTTGTCGCCCTCTTCAATATAGGTATGGCTGGCGCTACCAAAATCCGAACTGTGAATGGAGGTTCGAACCAACGTATAACCAATGCCTTCCTCTTTATCAAAATACGCTTTGAGCAGCTCTTCCTGCTTATCTGCGGGCAGCTTGGCAAAGACCTCAGAACTTGCATCGGTAATCGCACCGCCAAAGCCAAGGACTTTTTGATAGCGCTTAGTCGGGTTTACAAAGACCGATACCTCATTTTCGAATGGCTGCACGCCAGGTTCAAAAGTGAGTTGATCGGTAAGGGTCAGTCGCTTGTCGGTATCCTTGGCAGTGGTGTATACCTTCACTCCCTGAATATCAATTTGCACCTGCTGTTGATTTTGTTGTGCATTTTGCGATGCGCTTTGATCTGGATTACTCATACCTTCCTGACAACCGGCTAAAAAGACTGTCAGCATTAAGCCTATTATTTTTAAATTTTTCATTAACTAAATACCCTTACTTGTTATTAACAGCGCACTGCGACCCAACCAATCCAAATTGAGCACAGGCTTTTTTCTACGTAAATACTAATGGAATTAGAATAGAAGTTGTTCGTGTTAGCGAAAATACGTAAACCCGAACCCTTTTTGGCTTCTCTTTAGCTTTTTAAACGGGTGAATGACACTTATCGCCCCGCAAATAGGTAATTAAATTTCAGTCCGTAAGACCGCGGAGGCAGATAGGTGGCAACGAGCCCACCCTCGGTAATAACATTTCCCGAATCTATTTTTACCTGGGCATCGCTGGCGTTATTAACAAACGCTGAAACGCTCCACTTAGCAGAGATAGGCTTGAATGTAAGGCTTATATCAAACATCTGGTAGGGACTCTGCACACCCAAATCAACACCACCATCGGGCAGCCTGGCAAAAATGCCCGGCGCCAAATTATCACGATTATAAATATCGAGGAAATACCTATCTGAGGCTTTGGCAATAATAAGAGGCGTGATAACTCCCCAATCGACTATAAAGTCATGACTGTAAGAGAGGGTAATTTTCCAATTGGGTACTCTGGGTGGACTATTCCCCGACAGCACGACCGGGTCCTCTGGGGACTGGGATATGCTAGATACGTAGGGATTAAACAGGTTGCCGAACAATGTGTCGGGTATTTCAAACTGGTCAAAGTGAGCATCGGTCAATGCTGCACTGACTCGCAGGCGATCGACCTCTGTTAGCGCCCAGTCCAACTCCAGCTCCAGTCCTCGAATAGATGCCGCTGAAGCATTGCGCACCACTGTGCTGCCGCCGGTATCGGCGATGCCATCTGCATTAATATCCAATCGATCTTCGTTGGAAAACTGCAGGTTGTGGTAATTGGCCCGAAACAGCGCCATATTAAATCGCAAACGGTTATCCAGATATTGTGATTTAAAACCGAGCTCAAAATTGGTCACGGTCTCAGGCTCAACCGCGTTGCCGGCATCCTGAATATGGCCGGATTTGAAGCCTGTTGAAATCGAGGCAAAATACATCAGCCGTTCGGAAGGGCTATATTCATAGTTAATCAGGCCGCTGACATTTTCCCAAGTCACCGACAAATCATTGACCTGGCGAATCCAGCAGGGCTCATCGCCAATACCCTGGCTGGTGCCGTTGTCATGGAAGGTGCCATTGTCGATGGCCTGCTGCGTGGCTGTATCTGCATAGATCTGATCAGCCCTTGGCGCTCCGGGGCCGATTGATTCAGCGTCTGTATAGGGCCCCAGTACTGAGGTCACACGACAATTAATCGCTCGCCCCCCCTGATCAGACTTGGTATCTCTGGTGTACCTGGCACCCCAGGTAAGTCGACTGAACTGATCAATATCATAGGTCGCCTGAGCAAATACACCCAGCGACTCGACCCGACGATTGGGCTGAATCGCATAGGAGACAGCTGCGCCATCAAAATCGTTAATCCAACTTGTCGCTCCATCGGGGTATCTTCCGCCGCCAGCATTTTGCTGATCTACGGCAAAGACAATATTGTTTTTCTCCCGGGAATAAAACGTTCCCATCAACCAGCGCAGGCGCTCAGTATCACTATTCATAAACTGCAGTTCATGGGATGAAAACTGGAAGTTGGAGCTGTGAGTTCGCTGCTGCTCAAAGCTGCTACTTCTGCCATTATCCGCATCGACAATCTGCTCACGCTGCATGCGCGACTGCCCATAGAGGTAGCGCACTGAATATGCCGAGACTTTGTAATCCAGCTGAGAGCGCAATGTGTCATTGCTGAGATCGAGAAAGGAGGGACTGTCGGAAACCACACCTCTAATACCCTGGGCAACCAGCGTCGGACCTAACTGGGCAATACCTGTACCCTGATCCCTGTATCGCTCTACACTGACCTGAGCACTAAAGTTGTCCGATGGCTGCCACAGTGAGGAGATTCTCCAGCTCTGCTGGTCAGCCATTTCAGGACCGTCCTGACCGTAGTCGACAGCCTGATCATAGTCGCTCAACCCCTCTGAGGTTGCCGGATATTGCGGGCCAAGCCCTACATAGCTGTCGAGAAGTTCGCTGTAGGCGTTATGCTGCAGCGTGGCGCCGGCAAACCGCAAACCAAAATTTTCACTGATTGGCACATCCAGGGCCCCGCGCATTTCTCGATGCCGGTAGTTACCCAATACAGTTGATAAATGGCCGTTTACAACATCCAGTGATGGTTTTTGATTGTATATATTGACGCTGCCAGAGGTTGAATTGCGGCCGAGCAATGTACCCTGGGGGCCGCGTAAAACCTCAATGCGGTCGACATCATAAAGCAGTGCTGCCGCTGCCTGTGACCTGGGGGAATAAATACCATCGACATGAATTGACACTGGTCCATCGGCAATTTCGGTGATATTGGTTGTACCCACACCGCGCAGTTGCACTAGCATAGCAGCCTGGGGAGCCGTGCTGGTCATCTCAAGACCGGGCACCATATGGGTGAGCTCGGCTAAATCAGAAACACCACTAGAGTCCAAACTGGACTGATCAAAAACAGAGACCGCAATAGGAGTTTTTTGCAGATCCGTCGCCCTGCCAGCGGCAGTGACAGTGATTTCTTGCAGGTAGCTGACTTCAGAATCCGTGTTGATCTCTTGCATGGGATCATCTTCAGATGCAACTCTGTCAGCAGAGATCGACACCGCTGTGCTATTGATAAACTTGTAATGCAGTCCACTGCCTTCGAGCAGCATAGCGAGAACTTCTGTGCTGGTGAAATAACCCTTTA